>JGI24158J21664_10001511_pt1 | contig 26430 bp, 25 predicted proteins | sample Ectturendosymbi3_FD_21664 | JGI IMG/M metagenome (IMG submission 21664) | reverse complement strand
AGTGTTGCTTTATTTTCTGACTGAAGATGGATTAAGAATAATCCGAAACGTCTCGAAATAAAACATGTATAGTTTTTTGAAGGCTTTTTTAGTGTTGATGTTTTTTTTTGTTAAAGCAAGTCAAGTAGCGTTTGGTTTGCTCGTTGCTTTGTGCAATTTGCTGGTTGAAGGCGTTAGGAGGACCTATGGTTTCCAAAGGAAAAATGAGCTGATCGCAAGAATTCTAACAACCCACCTCTCACTTCGATTCGTAGTTATGTTAAAAACAAACGGTGGGAGGAGAAAATAATGGTCTTGGGCCGTCTGCGATTTGTCGTCGCTGTGCAAGGAAATATTGTAAACATTGCGTTGATTTCAAAGGTTAAGGGTTAAACTCTACGTTTGACAGTTCGTCGCCCATGCTGTTCAGTTACCAGTTGCACCTCAGCTAGTTTAGTCAACGTCGTCAAATTGGTTGGGGGGCGCGAAAAATGCGCACTCGCTCGCTGTTGCCCGACACATCATCTGCGGAATCGAAAACCGCAGGACTTTTTTGTCGCGATTCGACGCCGCCGCGACTCTAGTTGGGGGGAACGTGCTTCCGAAACAGATCAAACGATCTTTAACGCGTTTCATATTGCGCGCGCGCGTTCCGCTCGACTGACGGCGACCAATCAACGGGCGGTGCATTCCATTCCATAACGGAGTCCGTAGGCAACTGCTATTTGCCAAAGGGAAAGGTTTGTCGAACGAGACAAGAGATCTACGTATGCCGGACCTTCGCCGTAACCACCTTCTTCCCGGCATCTGTGGATTTGTTCATTCGAGGCCTGTAGTGATATCGGAACCGAGACAACTGTTATTACTTTCGCTTTCCGAGCTGGTGCAGTAGATATCGAGATAACTGAAACAGATGCGGTGCTTGCGAAAATCATCAAACTTGGGGACATAGGCGTATCCAGGGGGGGGGGCAAAGAGGCCATGGCTCCCCAAAAGTTCTAGTATATCTTGTCGTTTTGTGCTTCGAGAGGCGGTGTCCCAAACCAAATACTGTTGCTCGCTTGAAGTCAAAAGAGTTGGCCCTTCCCAACGTTTTGGTCTGGCTACGCTGCTGCCTGGGAAATTCCAGGCGCACCTAATCTGTTTCCAACCTGTTGTCATCAACCTTGCATGGTTCTTCGAAGGAATATCTGAACAGCAGAGGTGGCCGGAGTCACTTTTTCAGACTCCGGCTCGGCTCCTGTTCCAAAATGTTTTAATCTTGATCCGGAAATATTTCAAAGTTGAAAATCCGACACCTGTTCGGACTCCGGCAACCGCGGATCCCACCGGGAATGTAGCCATGTTTTTACGTAACAAATGACGACGCAGACCCCTTGCTAGTGCCGAAATTGAAAAGCGACTCCGGATCCGGGTCCGAAAGCAAAAACGCAGAATCCATTCCGGATCCATGGCCATCTCTGCCAAGCAGTGTCTAGACACACCTGCTTCATTGGGCAGCGACGCGTAGGACACGCTTGACCGAACCACCGGCACACAGGCTGAAAAACATCAAAAATGAGCAAAGTGTTTGGCGAAAATAAAGCCTTCTTTCCAGTGTTTGGCGGTCAACTTGCTTATTGAAAAAAAGCTTGTTCTAAGCCTAAGAACAGGTGTCGGCGGCTTTCCTCGCCGTTGACGCCTCTGCGTATCCAGTTACCGGGATATTGATTTTAGAACCGGTCAGCGCTGTGGGCGGGTTCTTGGCGCGGAAATTCAATAACCTTGCTTTGCAACCGTCGCTCAATTTTTAGCACGCGCTGCTTTGAAAATTGCAGCGCTTGCATTCCTGCCGTGCCCTGTGTAGGCGCAGCGTCGATAGGCACGGCGTCAACCATGCGGTTGGCCATCAATTACCTTTCATCTAGCAGTTCCAAAACAACACTGGCCTGATCCGAAACTGGTCTGATCCGAACTTGCGGTAGCGTGGTGTGTTTGGACAAAGCAAGTTGCGAAGGATACAGGGCAAACTGTGGCATGTTTTGCTCGCAACTGAATCGTTAGTTCGTACATTAGAAGTTGAAGCAGCTGCGCGAGATTGTACAAAGCCCTTATTGTTGAGGGGCAAACCATTCGCGAGAGAAGAGCTGTGCTGGCTTGGCTCTTCTCCGTCTCGGCTTACACTCTTGCATGGTTGTGCACTGGTTATTACAGACCTTGGGTGACGCGCGATCACAGAGGCGATCCCAAGTCTTTGCTTTTTCGCTGAATCTTGACAGACGGTGATGGACGACATCTTCCTCACGCATGCTCGTTATTCGCTCTCTCCTCCTCCTCCTCCGGCACAGACTGATGTCTTTCGCCGGCTAGCAATCGAGTCATGCAGCTTGTGTTCTCGTAGCGAGAAACCGAATCGCTCCAATGCCAACTGGCGCGAGTCGTGGGGGGGTGCCGGGTTACGTTTGCGTTGACCGCGGCCTGCTCCCCCCACATAATCGAAGACGTTTGTAAGGAGAAAGTTTTATCGAAAAACGAAATGAAAACTCTTTTTTTGGTAGGGCTTGTAGACATTTTTTGCACATGTGTGATTATACTTGTTTAAGTTCGGAAAAACCGATTGCTTTTACCACGCCTCCCTTAAGTAATTGTCCTTTGCAAATTCAATGATCAAACTTTGCATGTCGTAGGCCGTGTAAGGACTCGCGCTCCCCTGGAAATTTATTGACGCCCACCTGGGGGCGAGCGCCCCTCCGGTTAAGAACCACTGATTTAAGATCAGCATTGTCAATTTACGTTCATCTGGTTTCTAATAAACAGGTATCGAAGCAGAAGAATCGCAAGGAAGTCGGATGCTCTGAAGAACCGTTTGACAATCGACGCCCGTCGAAATCTGCACAAGGTTAGAAGTTAAAGTATTCTTTCCCAGTTCAGCAACTGTTACATTAAGCCAGGGGGCGTGTGTTGCAGGAGCCTCGAGATGACTCCAAAAAGTGAAAAAAATTTCTAACGAAATCAAAGATATTGTCAGCGCTATGTAAATAGCAGTAACTGTTTTTTCAAATTTGACCCCTACGTCATTCTTTTCTACTCACGCTTTTTTTATCCCCGCCTGAACAACACTCTCGTATGTTTTCCTATGTTCTTGTTGTCATTTGCTTTACCAACCTCAGCTATTATGACATTACAATCGGTATGCAACAATCGAAATTTATCAAGCGGTTGAAAGGATATTCTGTTTTCTTTTCATCGTTACCATCAGTGGCACCCGTACCCAAAATATCTTTGTCTGAAAGGAGGAAAGTAGATGCAGCGTGTAGAGTACTTCTAGGAAGTTATCAGTGGGCCTGAAGAAACGACAGTCTGTTTTTTCCCGAAGCCGAGGTGTCAGTGTTACTGTTGCAGCATTGAAAGCTAGTGGCCTTGCTTCGAGAGAAACTGCATCAACGCCGTATTTTGAGGATGAGTCCGTGAAAACGTTCAAGCTGAGGAAGCTGTAGAAAAATTTTATGCCCGAAAAAGCGGCAGATTCCTCCAGAGTCTGACGAGAAACACAGTGGCAGAGAGGATTTCATTTCAGATCTTTATCTGCAGACTTAGACTGTCAACTAAAGCACAAAATCAAACGTTTTGTTTTTTCATTTTCGCCTGCCGTCGCAGAGAGTGCACCACACGACTGACCTCATTTGTGAAGAGAATTCGCCCAACGAGGATTACTTGAGCTTGGTGCCTGTGATACACAGAGCATCAAATCATATATGTTGTTAATTCTGTCGTTGGAGCTCTGGAAACGTCCCAGGAAAGATTGGCGAGGCATGTCCTGCTGGCTAAACCCACGGGAAAGCGACCCAGAGTTCGTCCAAGGACCAGGTGGCGTGACTGCATCTCCGACCTTGCTTGGCCTCGTTTTGGTGTGGGACCAGCAGAACTATCTGAGATTGCTGTTGATCGTGAGGCATTTCGGGCCCTCCTCCCCAGAGGAAAAGCGGTTGAGAAAATGAATGAAAATAAATGCTGGAATGAAAATAAATGCGGGAAAATGAACGAAAATAAATGCATGAGCGCTGGAAAGGGTCGGAGTAGACGGGGTCCGGTCGGTCCGCGTAACCGCAGATGCTTCTCCGTCAATGGTTGGGGGAAAAAACGGCTGTTGTGGTCAGATTCAAAGGGAAAGCGGAGACTATGCAAATGTGTGACGTAGTGTTTGGACATTTCCCCGTACGTTGCACCAGGAGACATTGCGTTACAAGGCCTCAACAATGGATGACGTCATAGAAGTGTTTGTCCGAACTGTTGGTTTCATCCGAGTTAGAAGTAACACCTGAGGACCGCCGACAGTTGGGTAACATTCTCATCGATATAGTCTTAGTCTCTCGCTTACCCCACCGGACAGTGGTAAAGTGATTAAGCCGTGGTAGGTACCGTGCTGAAGCGTTTCATTGTTCTGCGAGAAGAAAATTGGGCAGTTCACGAAGCAAAAGGGCGAACCACTGTTAGAACTTCAATCACCAGAATGGTTGTAGGATGTAACGTTTCTGGTTGATGTTACAGGGCACTTGAATCCACCGATACCCGTAATCTGAACAAACCGCCGCTGCAACACCGCAAAAAGTTGTCACACAGTATTGCGCATACCGGAGTTCAGATGGGAACTGGGTTTGTGGGTGACACAACCGGAATTCCTCCGGAGTCTGGAAAAGCATGGAAAAAATCTGGTCATTTTCCATCCTGGAAAAGTATGGGAAAAAATTTTGTGGTCTGTTAGTATGGAAAAAAAAAAAATTTTCCAGGTTTGATCTTTTGACATACATTTTCATAATATTTTATTCAAGATTGATAATTTTACTCATATCGTGTTAAAGGTCAGAGTGCCTGTATTTGATCTGGGAAGGTCAATCGGAAAAGTTACGTCAAGAAAAAGTCCGGAAAAAGTCTGGTAAACGTCTTGAAAAAGTCTGAAAATTTTAGGAACCCTGCACAACCGTCAGATGTTGACCCTGCTCATTTTCCTTGTCTGAAAGCAGTGAATGTTGACAAGAATCGACACAGAGGCTTATCTTAACATTATTACCTGAGTTTGAGCAACGGCTTCTCGTTTTTGATGAGCTTGAGACAGATCACAGAGTTTCCAGCCAACCATTTGCAGTCAACGCCTCTGATGTGTCCACCGATATCCCATCACTATAGAAACAATTGACTTGCAGTATGATTCCGATTTGAAAAACAAAGTTTCTACAATCGGCTCAGACACAGTTTATCAGCATCTCTTGCCAAGGTTTCTCAAATTGACAAAGCTTGCTCCGAATGTTTTGTGCATGTCTCGAACTTCCTACTTTTACGAACAAGTCTCTTCTCTGTAATGAGCATCAGTGAAACAAAGCTACGCTGAAGGATCACGCCATAATAATAACATTCGGAAAATGGCAGGATTTGTCACCTGATATTGATGCGCTTGTGAAGGAAAAGTTTCAAGTTCACATTGAAAATGCATTAAAAACACTTTTAAATATTTTCCAAACGTTTTCACACCGCACTTACATTTTCCAGCACGTATTTCTCGTAAGTTAGGTTGATGTGGCAGCAGCTTAAGAGCTCTGTCCCCCCGCGCGAGATGTTTCTTGTTTATAAACCGCAGACGTTTACAAGGCAGTGCAATAAATGAGTCTTCTTTAATAGTGCACAGTTTACTTAACCAGTCTTTTGTGAGAAGACTTTTCTTTAAACGCGAAAGTTTGCGGAATGTGCTTTTTTCCTAAATCCAAAAGACGAAATTTTTCTTGTTGGTAATTATAGGTTCTGATACCACGATTTTACCGGTCCGGTCCGGTCCGCATGAGATTGGACAGGTTCTGAGTTGCCCGTTGAAATAAGTTTGGCACCCCCTGTTTTAAGTCCACGTCCTTTCTCCGATTAATCTAAGATTCCGTTTTAACGACCCGGGAAAGAGGTAGAAAGTGTTTTGAATGTATTATATCCACGGATCTTGTTTTATTCGCAAACAGATTGGTTCAGGAGTCGAACCTGACCATTTATGTTCTGCTAAGACCACCCTGGCTTGTTTATCACGTGCATGCCAAGCAATTGCGAACTCGCTTCGCAGCAAGTCTTGCTTTACGCCTGTATCCCGTGCTCGTGGGCGTCGGAAAGGGGGCAAAGACCCCCTGGATTTTGACATTTGATATTTTCCAAATTTTCAGCAGAAAAAAAGTTGCTTTCTTAGTTTCGAGGGAGTAAAATTAAATTTTAACACTTTTGGCCTCACCCCTGGAAAAATCCACTGTAGTCTCTCATCCTGGAAAAAAATCCTTCCGACGCCCATGCCCGTGCTCCCCGCGTATCCAGCAAAGAAATCGGCTTCTCACTTCGTTTTCCTTATTGTTCCCAGGTGACGCGCACCGCGATGCACGCGCGCGTTGGAGAAAGCTTAAAAATCACGTGATTCCGAACACGCTGCAAAACAGCAGAGAGCGTGCGGTGTTTCGACTCTATGTTGTTCAGATTGTTGCCCGCGTCATGCTTGAAGGCGTTTTTGTCACGCTTCAGTTCACCGTATACACGTACAAGTAAGCACGCCATCAGTCGCAGTTCGTGTCGCGTGTTTTCTTGGTTCGTTTTTACGTTTTGCTGTTTCGTTTTAGTGAAATTGTTGTGAAATTTTTCCAAAGCCAATTGTGCCGTTTAGTAGGTTAAAAAAATAAAACAGCTTTAATAAATAGCTGAACCACATTCCTAGGAATCAGCTTGTCTTTGGAAGCGTTTCTTAATCGCTGTATTAATTTACGTGTAATGTTTATTCTGAAGAAACTACTGAATAATTATTTTTCGTTTTTGTGTGTGCGGTTGCAGGGCTGTGTTGGCAATTAACGCTTTCATGCAAACAGGGGCGTGCCGAGTTTAGATGGCGCCTGGGGCAAGAAACAAGTTTGGCACCCCCATGTTCGAACCTGAGCTCTTTCCGGAGCAAATGTACTGTATTGAAAAAAGTAATTGCGACATTGTTGGGACTTTTCTGCGCCCCCCCCGCGCAGTAGTTCAGCGCCCGGAGCATTGCAACCCCCTCGTTACGCCCCTACACGGAAAGCACGACCGGTCTATGTTTTCGGTGTTTACTGACGAGCTTGACGAGACCGAACGCTCTGACCCGTATCGCTGCCTCCCTCGCACGCAGGTGGACCGTGCCCGAAGTGCATCGCTGCAGCCGGTGGCCTTGCCCGCACACGGTCGACTGCTTCGTGAGCAGGCCGCGCGAGAAGACCTTCTTTTTTCGCTACATGCTCGTCGTGGCCGCGCTCTCCGCGCTGCTGAGCTTGGCCGAGCTGTGTCACATCGCCTGCGTTCGCCGGATCACGTGAGTGCGACTTGGACGAACGATGCTACTGCGTTCGCGACGTCTTGGCGCGCTCTGGCGGAGCGACGAAGGACGATCGGCGACTTCGCCCCGTTGATCGTGTTTTTGTTGCGTCACAGTGTATGGCGTTCACCGCGTCTCCAGCAGCGACGCGCGAGTTCAACGGACCCGGCGTCGCGCGACTTCAAACCGCCTGGCAAGTGTCCACCGGAAGTGAGAAAACACAGATCGGTCGCCGGAAGTGACCTTATTACCACGTCATCGCCTACTGATGACGAAATCGACTCTGCGTCAAGTAACCATGAAACTTACCTGTAACTCTAAATTGTCGTTGCATTTTTTTATCATAGAGATTTGCTTCTTCGTCTGAAAGCGATTTTTTGCGCGCGTTTCTCAATCCGCAATAAAACGTTTTTGTCACAACGCCATGCGTGATTCTTTGCCGCTCGCTTTGTTTATTGCTTATACGGGGGGAGGGGCTTTTCAGTGTCAGGTTCTTGGTCTGTGCAAGCTGCACAAGCGCGAAGCTCATCTCGATCGCAAATGTTTGTGACGCGCGACGCACAGGAAAGAAGTGGGGGGGGGGGTTCTACAGAAAATCAGGGGGGGGATTGTTTGACTGACGCGTTGCCGTTACTTTCACTGCGGCAGGATTGGACTTTTCTCTGAATACGTTGTTTCTGGTGGTTTTAACATGAAGCACGGTGTGACGTCAATTATCTTCCTGCCGAATCTCTGCCATGAATTTGTTCAATTGTTTTGTCCTGTTTTTTTTTCATTTGTGAAATCCGCCTTTTTACCAGACAGCCATGACTGCAGATGTACAGTCATCGCTGTGGAGACTGCAACAAAAGCTGGCCGGCCAGGGCGTCTAAGAGAAATTTTACCAGGTGGCAGGAAGATTCATACCGGAACCCCCAGTACCTACCGGTCCCGGGTGCGATGTACCCCTTGTAACCCCCCTCATAGGCCATGTGGTCGGCCAGTGCCGTTTCAGAGTGCAGCCAAGCGTGAACGGCTGGAAATGCAAGACATCCAAGTGTTGCCAACATTTTGCGTTAAATCTGATCCTAAGTGCAATGACTCGTCGTGTTCTCAAATGAACGACTGATCTACGCTCCCGGGAGCGACGATAACTTTGCATCGTCATTTTTTGCGAATGAAAAATCGGGTTGTAACGTAACAATACTGTCTATTGGCTCTAGTAATTGTTAATGACTTTAGCAGTTGGGTTTATGACGCAACAATACCGTGTGTTGACTTTAGTAATTGTTAATGACTTTAGCAGTTGGGTTTATGACGCAACAATACCGTGTGTTGACTTTAGTAATTGTTGATGATTTTAGCAGTTGGGTTTATGACGTAACAATACCGTGTGTTGGCTCTAGTATTTGTTGAGGTTTCTAGCAGTTGCGTTAACAAGGCCTGTGGGCACAGCGCAGCTGTATACGAGGAAATTTATATTTATTTGATCACACAGATACAATCTGACTAGTTCTGCTTTGTTGTGCACTGCATGGTGACGAAGCTGATCTGGTGCCCATGTCTGGGCAAACAAACAATCGCGCAGGTGTGTTACAAGCTACGTGCCGTGCACCTTGACAGGAAAGGCGAGACGCCCTGTCTGCCCCTTTAACTCGAAGATGATTTTTTCCGCTTCCACGCCGTGGCAAGGTAACACGTGGGAATGTTGAAAATGAATAAACTTGAGGCGTTTGCCCGTTGCCTTCCTGTATTCAGATGTGATGGTCCGAGAGTGACTCGTGAACAGAGAAGACTACTAAACCGGTAAAATGGGACGGGCCAGTCGTTTTCTCCTGGATTTTATTATCACTGTCGCTAATTGCTTTGGAGCGAGCACAAGCGTGACATGCCCGTCTGAAGACGTCCAACCAGTCAGAACCACTGTCACTGCCCCCATGCTGTTTATTATGTTCCAAGCGTGCTGCGTCATCAGCAAAATTTTGACCGCCTGACCTGAGTGATGTCACTCCACGTACAGGCGTGACTTTTTTCGCCAGAAATATACGGGCGGCATTTAACCAATTTCACCGGCACCATTTTTAACACTGACCTCTCGTTTTTCTCGTTAATTTGATGCAGGATATTGGGTCTGAACACGTTCACCTCGATCTGCAGGAAAGTAAATCCGACTCTTTTATCTGTCACCATTTATAATGTGAAAAAGGTGGTCATGTGCCGCATACTTTTGGTTTTGTGAAAATGCGTTCGATTTGGATGCATGAACTGGTGGAAAGGCAGGCATCTCATACAATCTGTTTTATGAAGAATGCTCGAAACGTTTGTCCGCTTTCTGCTGCGGTCTGGTTATTGCGCTGCTCATTTTATGGTTCGAAAACGGTTCGTTTCTACGCGCTTGACCACTGCCTTACGACAGCGATCTTGGCTATTTAAGTCGTAAGTTTTGCTGGCGCCTTTCTCAGGATTCTCCTTCCTTTATTCCGACTGTGTCGTTGAAGGAACAAACGGACGAAAAGTAAAAACGTTGCGGCGTTTATTGCTTGTACGTTTCAAAGTGTCTTGACGAGGTAAACGGCACGCGGAAGAAACGCTATGATTTTTGTGACGAAAACAATGCGATACAAAAGAAAAACAGAAAACAATGGCTACGATTGACTGGCTGGCTGACCGTATCGGGACAAGAGTCATGCTATACCGCATTTTGCCAGAAACTTCCGACAATATGTCATCCCTTGTCAGAATCGTCATGCTCGTTGAAGTGTTCTTTTGTTTTTGATCCAGTAATTGAAAAAGCAGGATTCGAATCCTTTTCCAGCTGTGTTTTTTCAGCTGCAAAACCTCTCGGTGAGAAACGTCAGCGAAACCAGCCGAGCCTAGTGTTGCGTTTAGAAAATGTTCTCAACTGTTGCACTCCAAGGCTGGAATCGTTAAAATCTTTTTCGTGGACGCCTTGCCTGTGGTTCCGGCCGCGGAGCCGATGTTTTTGTCCGCAAAGCCTGTGGCCGCACCGAGACCCCCAACTCCCTGCCGTGAAGAGGGCGCTTGCGTGGGGTCTTCACAGGTTTGTTGACCCCTGTCCAGGCGTCCCTGTGTTACAGAGCATCTTACTCTCAAAACAAAGGAGAACTGAAACAACGCTGTTGCTCTGAAGACAATACTCCCTCCTGCTTGTTGTGGATTATTCTTTTAACCTCAGAAAGATTCGTAACTATTTTGACAAAAAATTTCACTAACTGAACCAACGTCAGCTTTAACGTTCCGTACTTCCTGGCGGAAACAATGTTTGCACTGCTAAGAGGTGTGAGACGAATTAAGTCGCTCTTTTCTTTTTCTTAAACGACCTTCGTGGGACTTGAAGGAGGTGATAGTCACGTCGGCCGTTCGGCTGGACTTTCGATGTTGGCGACGAGAGGGTATAGCTCACGGTCGGTATCTCTTCAGTGGCAATGTCACGCCTTGAGGTGATAGAATCGCTTCTGCTCTTCGGCGAGCGAAGTGTGTTTGCTTGACTTGTTGTTTTGGTCGTCATGGTGATCACCAGGCGCCCCTCGTTGGTGTCTTCGTCGGTGACGGAGCTGACAATAATTGAGTCCTCATCAGCTGGGCTTGCGCAAAGCCTGAAGTCAGAAAATTTGGTTTTGCTCGTTTGCGTTTGAAGGGATTTTTAAATGTACTCGCTTCTTCCAATTCATGTACATTTTTCCGATATTTTGAAACCCTGCTGAAACAGCACGTACAAGCTGGCTTCTATCTAACAGAAGCCGTTAAATAGCAATAACATAAGTTTTTGAAAGGAGGATTCAAACTGTGATAAACATCAAAAACTTCTTTTTAACTGGAAAGTTTTTGTATACTTTTTGAAGTATTTTCCTGTAATCGCTAAGCACTGGTCAGATGTAATTATGAAAGAACAAAAGTACGCTTAAATTATTTCAGTTTTGATGAGGTTATATTGTAGTCACTCCCTGACGCAACGCAGTACACTCCAGTATACGTGGCAGCAACAAGGAAAACATATATATATACTTGAAAGAACACGAGGATAAATATGTGGCGGTAATATAGAAGCATACGCTTGATGGCGCTAACGCGATTAAATTGATGAAACGCAAACATAGATATGTGACACTAGGAGAGAACATACCCATGCGCCATCGTGGTAGCTATAATGTTTAGCACCGTTGCATAGTGCTGCGCTGAATTCCAAGCAGGCCGATTTATAAAATGCATGGGGAATGCAGTGCGGAAATGCAAAAGGCTTGGGGTCATTTGGGTTGCAGATTGCTTGGTTTTATTACTTTGACCCTTGACCAACACGTAAGATCTAGTCTTAAAAAATCGTGATAAAATTATATAACTTGCTCTTGGAAAGTTGTGCAGAGTGCAGACTTTAATTGCTTTCCATTACGCCCACTGCTCAAGAGAAAAGTTTCAGACTGTCATAGAGCTGCCGGTTTCGCCCGGAGACCTTTTAAATTTCACAACTGCAAATGAAATTCCTGTTTCCACCACGTTTCCCTTCTGCTGGTTTTAAGGTCATGCGCGTTTCGGCACGAATCAGTGAGGTTGAGTTGGGACAACAGTACGACAAACGTGATCAAAGACGCCTTCGTTTGCACACCTCCCAATCATTTGGCAATTGTGACCAACAGCAACCCACCGAAGATTCGCAAGCGCAACAATATGATACAAACTCTCGGCCTGCGCGTACAGCAGCGGATCATGAATAAGCGTTGCTTTCTCATATTGGAGCAGATTGATGTGAACTGTACGCGCCCTCTTCCGCTACTCACTTCCCACCTTGTAGTAGTAGGCGCCCCGATGCCAACGTGCAGCGCGTACGCGTTCGCCACCAGGTGGTAGGTTGCTCCGGCGTTTCGTGTCCACTCGTGGCGCTTCAGATTGAAGGTTTTCCGGAGCTTGCACTCGATCCACTCGTAGAGTTCTTTCAAAGCGTTCTTCTGCGACACAAGCGAAAAAATGATATGCTGAGTAAAACGAGCTTTTTAATTATTATTGTTATAATTTCAGAAAGTAGGTGAGTCATGAAGCGGCGTCGTTTCGCTAGCGGGGTTAATTGCGTCACCGTGTCGCCGTAATAAATGACGACTGACTGTTCGCGTGCCTGATCCTTGTGGAATGCGCCACGGTTGGACAGTGCGTTCAAGGCTCTGCTTTGATTCAATTCAAGATGGCCGCGCAAGTTGAAAAATTGTTGGGATTCTGGGATGAATACTTGGTCGTTGCTGCTTTCAGATAAACGTCACACATCTGCATGGACATATATGAGTTTTTCAAGAATAACGTCTAATACCGGTCTTCTTCTGAAAAGTGGTCGCGTACGTTGGATGAAAGCTTCAACATGTTGTGAATAATTACGCCTTCTGCATTAACCTGTCGCAAAAAAACGAAACCCTCAAGGTTAAAACTCGCTGGCAGGACACTTCGAAAGCCCTTTTCGAAATCACTGACTGTTTGCAGTGGATACCTTTTTGATCCAGCGGAATTCCTCTACTTCCTCCTTGGTCAGCGTGCACTTGCTGATGTTTCTGATCACCGCTGCTGTCGTCTTCGCGCCGCACGTATCCGCCCATTGATCGGCGCGAAGACCTCTGCCCCAGTCGGTTATTCTGACGTCAGCGCCTGCAACGCAGCATTTTCAATAACTTTGGTCATGAAATGAAGATAATCGTGTGTAAGCACCATTGTTTTCCTCACGTGCAGAAAATGTCACAAAGCATTAAAAAAACAAACATTGTTTTTTCACCATGACATCCTTTTCACCAAGAACAATTGTTGTGGAGACAGGTGACAACTACACCGTCGCCTGAACTTTTATCGTTCTGCCCTCAACTCGCGGCGATGCGCGAGGATTCGTTGTTCGGCGAAAAAGCAGCGGCTAATCCGTTGTTTCTCCAATCTTCATTTAACTACCGCTATGCGGCCTGCACGCATCAAGCCAGGCCTGTCATTCCGGCACTCTCAACCTAAATGATGTGAACCTCCTTGGGGGGCTACCGCGAATTAATCGTAGTGCGTGTTGGTCGCAGTTCATTTCCGTTCGACTTTATATGACACAAGAAGGCAATCGTTTCATAGCCGCATCTATAAATAAACTGATGATTGTCGCAGTGAAGACCATCGTGCAAATGCGTCTTCCACTTTGCGCAGTTCGTAACCTCTCGGGAAACAAAAAGTGTTTTGTAGCGTCATAATACGGTGCTGGATTCCTTTTTACGTCATGCGGTTTGTCCCCAAACGTTTAGATGATTGCACTGATTGCCAGTTCAATCCATTCCTTATATATGTCGCAAATTAATTTTCCGTCGCAAACGTCCAAGTATTTGCATTATGTCGTAAATTAATTTGCATATGCCAGCGTAACAAATCAATTTGCAGATGTCCTTCCACATGTCACAAATCAATTTTCCGCCGCAAGCGTCCAAGTATTTGCTTGTCAGAGAGAGTTTTTAATCGAGTTTCAATCGTTTTTGCTAAACCTAAAGAAGCACGCCACAAGGGTATTTTTGTTTCCGTGCCGAACACGCACAACTCCCACGGGTCAATGTATGCGAATTGTTAAGACAATTCGAAAACGTTGCTGAGAAGGTTTTGAACGATTTTCCATTTTTTTCTTCGCGCTCTATCCAGTTTTCTATACTTGCGCGCTTCATAGGCCCGATGGCTCCCTGGTCCAACCCTTCCACAGGTGTGAGCGAAGCACGACATTCCTGTGCCTGCTTTGCGTGAGCATTGCACAAATGTGCAGTATGCTTCGAACTCGAATTGATACCGTTTAAACTTGGCAAGTCCACGCCTGAGCACCAGTTCTGATCAAGATTCGAGGCGCCCGAACGCGAGTTGAGAACGCTATCGCGGTTCATAGCTCTCTTTGAAGATGGGGAGGGCCACGGGAAGTTAGTTGCGGATGCGAGAAAACGCTTTTGACGTCAGAAAATAAGTAAATGTTGTCAGGAATTTCGATTACGTAGATGCATAAGTTAAATTGTATCTTTAGAATATGTCTCACAGGTTGAACTGCTGTTTGTCTCACACACGTAGAAGTCAAGGGTCAGTTGAAAGCGGATTAGACGCTTATCAGAAGTTCTGAAATGCAGCTTGATTTTGCCTTCTGACTTTAGTGAAGCCCCAGGTTTTGTACCAACGGCGGATCGTAATTCATCACCATCATAAAGGATGGCGTTTCAAATGAAACAGGAATTTTGAACCCTGCACAGGAACGCGAATGACGCAGAACGCTCAGGAGACGATGAGCTCACCTCGCACCAGGAGAATTCTCGCGCAGTTGACTCGGTTGTGCAGCGCGGCTTTCATGAGCGCCGTGAATCCCGCGTAGTTCTGAGCGTTCGGATCGACCTGCCCGTGCAGATTGAAGGTCAGGAATCGAACTGCCTCGTCGAAGCCTGGGAACAGCGCTCAGCTTTGTTGGAAATAATGCACAGTTTGTTACAAATGAATGCGCTGTTTGTTATAAACAATGCGCAGTGTGTTAAATTGCTGAGAGAAAGTCGTTAATGTCGTCAGTGGCGTAACTGAGGGGGGCGAGCCGACCACCCTGGCAAGCTAGAAGTGAAAACCGGGCCCCCACTTAGCTTACAATTTGATATTTAGTATTACTTTGGAGTTCAGTAGGTTGTTGTTTTTTGGGGTGTTTTCGGGTTTTTCTAGCTAGTATAGACATCCACGACATCCAGATTCACTATCGTTTCTTAACATTTTTCTGAGTCTTGGCTAGTGGGCCCCATACGGTGGCCAGTGGCCCCCGTCAGCTAGGTTTTGCCCTCCCGTCTGGCTCAAACCGCTAGTAACGCCACTGAATATCGTGAAAGTAGCAGCGACCGTGCTTAGATAAGGTCGGTTCCTGATTGTCATTTGCAGGGCAGGCGCCATTCGTTGCTCCTTACCGGCCTCTGCCGCCAACATCAGGGGTGTGTTGCCTTCGTTGTCGTCTTGGTTGACGTCAATCCAACCTGATTGGACGAGCGCCTTCATGGCATCCAACTTGCCAACGGCGCAGGCGAGGCTGAAGCCGGTCTGCAATTGCGTCGAATTTTCGTTTTATGCAATAAATATGTGTAAACTTGTAACGCTACGCTTTAATTAAGTCGTAGGCCAGGACTTTATTCACAGTGACTACACTGCTTCATGTAGGAAAGGCGCAAGATCAAATACAAGTTTTTCGTTCCAAAGCTACGTCTGCCGCCAGCCACAGTTGGCACGATGTGCTGCTTTTCCAACGTCTGCGGTTTCGCGATCGCAAGCAGTGTGTTCGCTATTACAAGAACGTCTGCGCTATTGATTGTGACTGAACAATGCTGCGAAAAGTATCAAATGAATTAAGTTTTACTATCAGGCGATCATTTTCTTCTTGGACGGCATCCGCAAAAAACACCGCTCCCGAAAAGGTGCGAGTTCCGCTCTGTCGTCATTTCCTGCTTCGGGTTTTAAAATCTAATCAAGAGTTATTTGTGCGTGACGTCGCCACAGAGGTTTTACGTTTGCAGATGCTGATGACTTATTTATAGCGAAAATACACGCAAGGTTCGAAAGTAGTTCCTGAAAGCAAGCCGAAGCTAACCCCGATCTTAGTAACATTTTCCAGGAATACCTGTGAAGCGTGAAAACTGTTACAGCGCTCGTCGTTCGTATAGATTCTTATCATGGACTGGCAAAATGTTACGCTTGGCACTTCTACATTTGGTTTTTGTCCATTTATATATTTTTAAACTCTTCGCTCCCCGGGTTGCATCTCGTCACGAGTGGCTAGCAATTGACAGTGTAGAGCATGTTTGTCATGGGCGATTGATGAAAAATTCATTGTTTCTAGTTGCTTTCGTCGCCACCCAATGTGAAGCACAGCGCAAGCCTTTCGCAGCGTCTCAGCCCCGAAGGCGATGCACACCGGGATTGCGGTCGGCCCGGTCATTTGCAGTCCGCAAATTGCTGGCGATCTTGCCTCGACATTGTTTGGTGACGCATGCCGGTTATGTTTGGTCGGTGAGACCAAAACGCGCATTAATTTTTTAACGCCAGCACTCATCTCAGGCGGCGAAAGCTGAAAGCGCTTCTCGGTNTNGGATCAATGTCAAGGCCGTGTCATTGATTGCAAAAGGTCATCAGCGCTTTGCTGTGTTTACGTCGAACATGCTTGCACCCTCGAGAACCTTCGAAATCTTTTTTCGCGAGGAACTACAGCATACTACGGTATACGTGCTGCTCGTCTTCCAACCTGTCCGTTCCTGTCCCTGCAGTTCAGAAGGTCGGGCGTTGCGAATCGGAGGATCTCTTCCAGTTTCGCGCCGTTGCCTCCTCTGTCAGCAAAAGCAAGCGATTAACGGTGCGATATGAGCGCTTTAAAACATGAACAATCATCTGCGACTGCTAATTCAGGAAAGGCTTTTGAAGATTTTCAGAAATTGCTCCTGCCAAGCTCTTTGCGCGCTCTTTTATTTACCGTTTTAACGTCGTTGAAGTTCAGGCAGAAATGAAAGTTTTCACACCGTTTATGTCGAAAGCGATGGCCTTTCTTTGTATCAGGCCCGTAGCCACGGGGTACATTCGGGAGCAATGCCCCCCAAAATTGATTTTGTGGCCCCCAAATTTTGTTGTTCTCAGAACAATTTTATTGAAACAAATGACAAAGTCAAAACTCATTCGTCCCTATTTCGTCCCCCCTCCTCGCAAGCACGACAACCCGGATACGGGCCTGCACTGTATCGTAAGCGGCATGGTCACGGTGGAGTGGCTTTATTTTCATTATTTTGTGCAAAACGGGCAATGAAAGATCCGTTTTGTATCAACTGTCTGGTAGTTGGAACGCGAACTTCGTAGACGTGAGAAGAACTGATTTTGTGGAAATCTCAGATTCCTTCAAACAGCTTTATAACTCCCGGCCACGGCGACATGTGATTTTTCCTGACAACGTATTAGCTGTTCTCAACACAGCGACTTATTTGTTTCAGGGTATAGGTTTTGTGGTCGTTCGCATAAATTCGCAAGTTCATCGCTGGGGAGGTCGGTCTGCAGTAATTCACTGTTGCAGTCGCAGCTCAGGCTTTGCCTCCATGCTCTTGTCAGATGGTGTCAGAACGTCACAGCGCACACATCACAGTGCTCTGTGGCGTCACAGTGCACACGTTCTGTGGCAAGTTCGAACAAGAAATACGGAAGACAGTGGCAGCAGCGATTGGAGTTTCGACGTATTATCGATAGTTCGATGTCAAAAGAGATTTGACAAATCTAACTCCACATTGACAGTATTGACAGATCTACTGCATAGTCCGATGTCGAAACATTTGACAAACCCAGCACGACACCAACAGCAAAGCATCAGACAAAGACTTCTTCCCGCCGCGAAATGATGTCTGTAGACATCGATCAACTGTCGGGGTTTGCGACGCGAACGAAGCAGGACTTTGCAACGAATGGAGCTTATCATGTGTTTCGTCAGCATTGTGTTTAGCACTGTGCTCTTGCAGCTGGCTTGCTTGTTTCGCAGCGGGTTCAGCTTGGCCGTTGCTCCTGTGNCTTCAGAGGTGTTTTGTTTGGGCCACGGATTTTTCAATCTTAGTGGGGTCTCGTTTTCGGTTTTCACTCNCACCAAGGTNCGGAGTAATCCGCTTAACTTGCATCTGTTTTTTTTTCGCTGAAACATTTCGGTCATTTGTCCCGTGATAGTATTAAAACTCGCCGAAACAGTAATCACTAGCTAACCTTTTCGGGAATTATGACCAAATTGACTCATTTTCTTCGGTCATTTAAAAAAAAATCGGTCCATCACCAACAAAAAAACAGACTTGCACATGCGTGATGAATGATAGTCCAATAACCACTTGTGCAACGAGGCAGTTCTGACTGAAGAATTTGTTCGCTGATTTATTTGCACTGAGATGTTCGTGCGTCGGTCCACTGCCGTTTAGGCTGTTCCGGCAGTAATGTGGTAATTAGTTGCTTGTGTTACGGTTCATACAAACATATGCTTTCTCAGCCTGCATTGCTTTTCGAAAAGTGAACTTGGTAAATATCACTTGTGCGCAAGGACGAGTCTGATCAACAACGAATAGCTCGTAAGAAATGAAAGTTCACTTCTCAAGTAAATGTAGGTAAATGGACAAAGAAGTGTTTTATCTACGTCGGAATATAAATGTGCTATAATGCCAACAAACCAACTGGACTTTGAATTAAATTTATCGGTGTAATCACAAACTTTTCTGCAAGGCAAAGTCAAAATACCGGGAAAACTGCTGTTCAATTTTAGCTTTTCACGCCGCTACACTCCAGTGTACTAAAATGTATCCCAGCCCAGTATTCGAAGCTTTCACCAAGCACATCCGTCACAATGGACTGGGGCAATACCATGTGTTGATGAAATCTCGTATTTGTTTTGCTCCACACGGCGTAGGGGACGATAAGGATATGTTGAGAGTGATAAGGGGACGATGGCACAAAAGGTTTAAGAAAGACTGGTCTACACTATGATGCAAAATCATCATCGTAAGCGAAATCTATATATATATATTTCGACCCGTATACAGCACACATTCAATTACCTTGTGAGCGTGATGCCCGATGGCGTTACACAATTTTTTCTTATTATCGAAAGTGTTCAGCAACATGTTGCCCACCTGCAAGCGTTCAGAAATGCTTCTCCGTCGTGCTCTGCTTTCGAATCATCGACCTGAAAGTCGTCGACGTCCTCGATATAAGTCATGCTGGCACTGCAATCTTCATCAAGTGGAAAAACGTCGTTGAAACCAGTATTGTCGGTTAACGACATGTCTGGCTTGCAAAAGCAGCCTCGATTTACTTTTTCTGGCTGCAGTCCTTTTTTCTAATACTGGCCTTTGCACTGATAAATATCTGCCCTGAAAGTTAAAACATTTTAATTTATACCAGCCACAGCAACTTCCCTCTTTGATGCGTCAAACAAGTTTTTCGTTTTTCTTTGTTATCCGTTACGATTTTAGCCGCGGCAGATAGAAATGAGGTAATTTGAAGTCCTTCGTTCATTCGTAATCGTACGAAGCTCATTCAGGCCCGTAGCCACGGGAGGCATTCAGGGGCAGTGGCCCCAAACTTTGTTATGCCCCAAATTTTTTTTTAAACATATAATGAAAACAAAAATTTTTCCCCCTTGTAAAAATTCATTCCCTCCCAAACCTTCAAAGCTGTCTCCGCCCTGAGCCCCACGAACCCTGCAAACAGCTGATCTGCGTGCATTTTGCGTCATTTGGCACCAAACCATGCCCACCACTTTTCTACACAAGCAGCATTTGGAACTTGTCGTTGGCGTTCACCTGTACACCGGCGACGGTTGCGCCCGTTATCCTAGCATACCTTAATGAATGGAATCTGTGTGCTTGAGACGGGCAAAAGCAGGTAAACCAGAAACAAATATAACTACTGCAAATCAGCAAATCGACCCGACAAGACATAATCCTAGACTAGACTGAAAGTACTGCTAGACCTACGCGTTCNTTTCGTAGTTCTCCCGTGATTGTCCTCCTCCACTGCTGGACCACGAGTAAAANCAATTTGACAGTCGCTCCAGNACAACTACCGACATTGATACCCCCACGCGCCAAAGCGTTGCAGTCTCGTTTATGTTCTAAGACTTCGATTTTTTACTTGGTTTTGGATTCCAAGAGTGTTATCAACCTTGAACGACGTGGCAACTCAACTTTCGTCTTAACTAAGCACCGAATTATGGAGTTAAATTATCAGCGCTACAAACCATTAGCGGTAGTATCTTCGTGCCTGGCCAGCCAATAAAACGCTAGTTTACCTGATAAAACGTTAGTGCGTACGGAACTGATACAATTGCACGAGCGTGCCATTCGAATGGCGAATTATGCCAGCACTGCAGTACAGTCCACCCACTGACGCCTATTGTTTACTTGAAAGCATACTCGCAGTGCGGGCAGAACTTACAGGCACATGAGGTTGCGTCGCCACAAGCGCCGGAGTCGCAACGCAGCACTCCGTTCTACTGCAGCGCGCCCGTACGCATTGACCCTGTCCTTTTCTCTGAAACGTGACTTGGAACCTTTTTTTACAACGCTGTGACGCGGGAATATGGACGGAAGCACTCCCCGTAATGATGCGCGGCAAACCGCTTTGGGGATTGAAATTAAATCCCCTGTCCTCGAAGACATTGCGTGCGTCGCGTTCGTCGTCTGTCTTCCCTAAGCCAGTCACGGCCGTCGCATCTCGATCGACGTCACTCAATATCTGCACATCTCGCAACCACACCGAGATGCAGCAGCGCTTTACGCGACGGTCGATTCTCCTGTTCGCCGCGCAAAACAAACGGCCCTGTTTGTCCTTTCGTCGCAGCGGCTTGCGACCGTCCGGAGTCGATTCTAAACCTGACAATGGATTGGTCGGTCAACTGAGGTTGAGTGCGCAGCCGTGGTTGTTGCTGTCAGGCTGCGTTGCAATCGTTTCGTCGCCAAGAATTCATGTTGAAACAACGCAGACAGCAACACGTTCAGCCACACAAGGTTTCAAGTAGCAGGGGAGGTCACCCGCCGAGATCACTTTGTAACTGCTTGTTCTCACCGTACGGTTGTATAAGAAGGGTCTTTAACGTGCTTGTTGTTTGTGGTGATTTTTGTATGTCTCGGTGATTGCGTGACGTCGCCGGTCAGAGTTGCTTGGCAGTCTCAGGGCTGGAATTTAATCCACTGGAAAATCTTAATCTTTTGACGAACGAGTAAAAATGTCAAAAGCTAAATCCATTGTACAATGTTCGAATACTAAACTTTTACATCGAATCTCATTTAACTGTTCAGATTTTTGAAAGCCAAGTGATGTGTAAAGTAGAAAATGGATATAATTTCCACTTTCGGCCTCATGTGAACGCAGTCAATGCTCGAATCCAGGCCCGTAGCCAGGTTTTAAGGTTTGGGTAACATAATGCATTTTTAGGGAGGCAATATTTTTGTTTTTATGATTTGTTCAAAAATTATTTTCTGGAAACAACAAAGTTTAGGTGGGCCCAAAACATTTGGTGGAGCACTACCCTCGAATACCTCCCGTGGCCACAGGCCTGCTCGAATCTACGTCGATTCTGTTGAGAAAAGCGCGAAGGTTCAGTTGCCGGGTTTGCAACGAAATTACAAGATATAAGACGCACGCCAACGTGCATAAAAGTCCAGGACCCAAACTTTCTCTGACCGTGTACCCCTCAAATTTCTTGTGACAAAGAGGCTGAGTAAAATAACAAAAATCCACTGAATTTTTAATGGCACTTTCAGATTTTTAGAAATATAAAGGTAGACTCCGTTTTTATGTCTCGAAAATAATATATTTAACAGTAAGCATATAATGTTTTTTGTAAATAATATCCACTGATATATGTATAAATATTTGGAAATAAATAATATGCGAACATATTTCTCCCTTCTATTGCTAACCCTAGATGTACACCTTCAGATAGGCAAATGTACCCCTAGGGGTACTTGTACCTCAGGTTGGGAACTCCTGTTCTAGGACATTCGTTGCCGCCACGTTCGTTAGTTGGTGTATGATTTTGCTGGAGCACTTTGGTTTACAAATCTTTATTTGTGACTTAGCGTTACAATCGTGGCAATCTGGTTCGAACTGGCGACGTATTTAAAAGGAATTTTGAAACGCAGCTCGTTTCGCGAGCGGTATTTTATTTCGGGGGGGAACCAAGCAAAAGACTTTGTATCAGTGACTTGTCTCAACAACCTGCCGCGTAGAGCTTGCACTGAATCAAAGCAAGGCAGGCCAAGGCGGACTTTGAAATTGCCTTTAACTGAGCTTGCTGACAAAATGGAGGTGTTTGATGATGTCGAGCGTTCATTGGCTGCTTGGATTGAAGGCGTGCCGAGGGTGTTCGCGCGAATCGGGCTTCTTGTTTTCAAACTTTGCGATTTTAACTCGAGCCAAAACAAGCCTCGTCGATTTGAACCAAATTCACCCGGTTTTTGCGTTTTCTTTTTGACAGAAATCTTCGAAAATGAAGACACGCCGTGAAGATGAAGCGAGACGTCCCGCAGACAATTTCCGCTGAGTGGCATTGTCGAGTCTATTCTTTTGATCACTTGCGGAAATTCGATGCGAACGCCAAGCGCGATATTTTGCGCCCAAGCAGATGCGAGTGTTCATATGTTGTTTGCGTTAGAAAAGTTGTTTTTACGTAGAAACATCGCGTTTTGCCAAAATTATTTTACTTTATGTCCCGAAGCTACGTTCCTTGAGCGACAGCAGCCGAACGGGCGGTCCTCAGAAGTGTTTGCTCCCTGAGTCTCCCTGAGAGTCCGATGCCAACATTCATTGCGCAACAAATCGTTTGTGNACTTTTCGCACCTTTGCGCAATCCATGTGAGCAGCGATGAAATNCCAACAGTACGTTGTTGCCCCACTACCCCGCCTTCGTCATTNGTCTTAGGCAGTGGTTCCCAACCGGGAGTCANTGGGTCCCCAGGAGTCCACAGATGTATTTTTGGGGGTCCATGACCTTTGTATGTATAAGATGAAAGCAAAACAGCGAAATACCAAAATACCCGCAGGGGTGGTCTAGCTTGCGAAAGACGACAAATAGAGCGTAACCGCTGAATTCAGGCTACAGGGCAACACAATATCGGTCTCATATAAACGAACATGTTAATTCACTTTATGCAAGCTGCAAATATCCCACCCTAAGCAACGCTTTTTACACATTATACCATACGTTAAACGTTTCGATTGTTATGTAACAATGTCAATCTGTTACGTGANAATTTCCATGAAACATTTAGGATTTTGACGCTCAAAGTGAATGATATATATAGAGTGTCTTTTCGAAATAGAATTAAATAGAAACGAAATAGAACCTTTTGGAATAGAGTGCCTCCAGCTTTCAACCAAATCATCAAAGCGGGCCATGGCACTGNAATAGTTGGGAACCACNGGCCTTAGGGGAGCCCTGCTACGATTCATTTATTTCTGATTTGTCGAGTTGATATTGTATTTCCGGATTTGTGTTCCAGTCGTGTCTCCTCATTGTTACTGTGCTGTGATGAAACGTTATCTGGATGAGGTGTACCGCTCATCAGGCCCGTAGCCAGGTTTTAAAGTTTGGGGGGTGAAGTGAATTTTTAGGGGGAAGGATTTTTGTTTTTATTATATATTTAAAATAAATTTTTCTGGACACAGCAAAATTGGGGGGCACTGCCCCCGAATCCTGTTTTTTTCGGTCATAGACCAAAATGATTTTAAATGACAGAAAAAAAATTAAGTGATTTCCGTCAGAATGTCTGAAAATATAGGCCAATGAACACTGCTACGGCGAGTTTTACTGAAACTGTGAGACAAATCACCGAAATGTCTCAGCGAAAAAAGAACAGCCCCGAATGGCCCCCGTGGCTACGGGCTTGCCATTCGCGTTGCTTTTACTGTTTCCGCATGCTAGCAAAATAATAAAGTTATATTTGCAAGTTAGTCATGTCGTTCGTCTATGCTGCGATCGCTGCAGAAATAAACCGTTTTGAAAATTTGTACTCGTGTGCAAAATCCAAGTCAACTTTATCCAATAACACCGTCATCAATCATCACGTACTTCCAAAGTGTAAACAAATCAATTGTTTTTTACTTAGTTGGCTAAATTTATGGTTATATTTCAGCGCTTTTGTGGCTTATGACGCAGACATTGCCGAGATTATCCAAATTTCGAATGATTGTGGGTTACTTCAAATAGGCCGCGGGAACATAGACCATGATCCTTGTTTTAAAGTTGCGAGTTTTTGGTTCGAGCAACCCGACTTTTTCGCGAAAAGGGAAGAACTTCTTATATTTGTTGGCACGCTAGATCTATTCTTGAAGACGCAAAGCGGTTGAGATTTTTACGTCGTATCCCCCCACCCTGTTACGGCCCGACGAAACAGCGCCACCCCGAGACGAAAAGCAACCTGACTTAGTTGAAACCACGCCACGCACCCTCATACGGATATCGAGGCATTTATATTAAAGAAGCTTTCTTCGCTGTTCAAATGCAGAAATACAATTTTCAATGTGTTGCTTACTGGTACACTCTTGTGGCTCATAGCTGTCGTCCACGCTGTTCCAAATGCTTGACAGCACAGTGAGTGGCTTCGTAGCATAAAAAAATGTTTCCATAGGCGTAGTCATGGGGGGCCAAGGACCCCCAAATTTTTTGGCATATCTATTTATTTTGTGCCTTGAGAGGCGGTATCCGAAGCAAAATACTGTTACTCGCCTAAAATCAAACAATTTGGTCCCCCAAAAAAATGTTTGCCCCCCCCACTGAATGTTTCCGCCGAATGTTTTTTGTTGAATCAAGAGCAACCCCGCCAGTGTTTCACAAAAATAATTTAAATGACGAACGTATCTGCGTTGTTTCTGCCCCAACAACTTCAGCAAGGTTGTGCAACGTGAAGTTTGCAGGAAATGAATGCTCTATCACTTTTTTCGAATTGTTTTTTATTTTTGTGTTGAATCAAGTACCTCATATGCAGTGGTTGAGCAACCACACGTGAACGCTTTGTTCCATGTTCTATTCTTGTCTGCGATTTCTTTCTCGGACAATTTTACCTGAAGTAGTTCACATTCGGTTCTGTTTTCTGCGGCAACCACCATGCAGGAATATCGAATTCACACACGAAGTTCTGTGTTGCGTTCGTCTCGGCTCCTCAACATGGAACCTCTTGTGATTCTGCTGTAGGATTCACGACAAGCCGAACGGGAGTTGGAAGACGACAACGATTGAAGACATTAAGTCATTAGGACGCTGTCATGTGTACTTGTTTGGTGTGTTGTGGATTTGTACTCCGCACATTTATTGTAAGCCACAGTTGGGGAGAGAGTAATTTAAGATAGTATAGAAAACATTTGCACTACATATTAACACCAATTTATAAGTAGAATTCCCGATGACAACAGATAAAAATTATAAATATTGATGCGCGATTCCTATTTCGGATTTGCCGTAAGAGCGCAGAACGTACGTGATCGCAGTGTCACTATTGCACCGTCTACGATTCGAGATGTGGTCACGTGACCTATGTACGATACATCGTGTTGACCTCAGAAGCGGAATTGCTACGCTTGAGTCAGTTAGTTGTGGGCATACCAGGCCTAGCAGCTAAACTCGACCGCGGGCATACTAAGCGGGTTTAGTCTGATTGGGTATATCAAGCGATCCTATTACCCAGTAGAGATTCATGGTTTAGTGGCCATGATGTGGTTGACAATTTGGGTTGCTCACTCCTCCATGAAAGAATTGAATTCGCATTTCCCCTGTTTTTCACAGTAACGTTGATTACGCATTTTAATGCATGTATACCCCTGTTGTTTCGGAATACATTCTCGTAACCTCGCAGTGCTTAAAGCTATAATAATACAATCATGAGTGAATACAAATTCGTCTGATAGCAAAACTGAGCCTGAAGTCGAACGTAATAGGCGGGTCTAAGTTTCTTAAGTTATCAACTTGGACGTGCCTTGAACACTCCGACCAAAATTTGCCAGTGCTCTCGCGGAGTGGTTCTAAACGTGTGCTGTTCTTCTTCTTTAGAAGGGAACTGCCACACTAGTTAGGAACAATGACCCGTTACATGAATGAAAGGTCAGTTTTAAACCATTGCACAATAATCATTCCAAGTTCAATTCATTATTGTGGGCAGTGGTTCAGTGGGTAAAAAGCCACCTGGACGCCACTAAAGACTCAATATACCATCAACAGGGAATACAAAGTAAGTATAATCAAGCAGCGCATTATCTGAAAATCATCACTAAAGCTCTGTTATGTTAAAGTCTCTTGAATTATTTCCTCATTGCATACTTTAAATTTATTTGCTTGCTCTAAACGTTTTACTGATTTGTTTGTGAAGATCAGGCTTTGTCAAGTTTTTTCACAAAGGGCCTGGCAAGTGTGAAAATAGTTGCTCTTTGATTGGAAACCCAGTTGGTTCAATAAAGTACAGTCATTCAAACCGAATTGGGAAAGCAAACAATGCCCAACGTTCAGCAGGGTATTTTTACAGGTCCCAATCCAATTTTTAAATGCCCGGTTTCAGGGCCGTAACTAACGAATTTTTATGGCGGGGGAAATGACTGTAACTTGTCGTTGCACCTACCAGGTAACAACTAAACTAGTC
>JGI24158J21664_10001510_pt1 | contig 26438 bp, 9 predicted proteins | sample Ectturendosymbi3_FD_21664 | JGI IMG/M metagenome (IMG submission 21664) | reverse complement strand
CGCACGTTTGATCTGTCGTATTAAGAAATTTGAGCACATTTCGACGTCTCTCCAGTCTCTTCACTGGCTTCCCGTTGTGTTCAGGCCGCGTTTCAAACTTCCATGCCTTGTATTTCAAGCTTTGCGTGGCGTTGACCCCCTTTATCTTGAGGAGTTGATCTGTCCTTAACGCCCCACACGCTCATTGCGTTCTGAAAGCAAAAACCTTCTGTATGTTCCAGCCTGCCGCACAGCCACTTACGGCAACAGGTTGTTCACTGTAGAAACCGCAATCCTCTGGAACCACCTGCCGCAGGAAGTGCGAGATGCTGAGAACCTATCCTCGTTCAAAAGACTGCTCAGAACTCACTTTTAAAATTTTGCTTTTTCTCAAAATTGTCGTTCAGTATGTTCTTGGTGTATTTTAACGTATTTTAGAATTCGCTTTGCGTGTCGCTTTCGCAAAATCATTGTTCAGCGCCTCAGAGCGACATGTCGGATTTCGGAGCTTTATAAATGCATGAATTATTATTATTATTATGTAAAGAGCACAAAACTGAGGATGTCCATCTTTAGAAGGGGAACCGTTTCAGAGGGTTGCTGTGGTCATTTGGGGTGAAGCAAATTGCACCAAATTATCCTCTCTGGATCCACTACTGACTAAAGGGTTACCTTTTCCTTGTGGATAACGAAGCATATTGTGTCTAAAAATGGTGCAACGATTCAACCCATGTTTTGCCTCCCTCGGATTTTTTACCTCAAAAAGCTATGACAGTATCCGCCTCTGTAGTCGTTTCTATCTGGCCGGCATGTTGCTAGTCGTAAAACTATTCATCAAGGAAACAATGTGATGTTCCAGGAAAACGCATTACAACGACGTTCTTTCTAATTTATCAAAAATTTTACTGACGTTTGTTGCCACACAGACAAGTATAGCGGCGTATGTTAGGGCAAACGTAAGCGATTGGATAAGTGCAGGTAGAAATAATGCAGCTATAAGGAGAAATGAGCTTCCTAGACAGGCTTACGCCCAGCTGATAGTGGTTTTAGTCTTCTAACCACTCAAATTGGTTCATGTCTTTCCTTGAGAAAAGACAAGCAGTTTTTTAAGGTTTGACTTTGGTGACCTTCAAACCATTTGAAGAGACCGCAACTATTTCGTCTGAATACTGAGGTAGTTATTTTAATGTTCTTTGGTGATTATGCACTGAGGTTCTATTGTGTTTTTAAAGACAATTGGAATAATTTGAGAGGCCCTTTTGGTCCCTCCAAACCAGGTATGCGGAGCCGTCGTAAAAATGATGCAGCTCCGGCTCCGGAGCTCTTCTTTTCATGAAAATGGCTCCTGCTCCAGCTCCGGTGCTCTTGGTTTCATAAGTATGGCTCCGGCTTCGGAGCTCTCTTTTTTCATAGCATGGCTCCGTGTCCAGCTCCGGCTTCTGTTCGTTTTCACACATTAATATTTTCAATTGTCTTGGTGTGCCTCAAATTGAATGGAAAATGAACTATATCAAGTTCACAAAACTAAAAGAATATAACAAACTTTTTTGAGTAATTTAATCTGGTAGTTGTTTAAAAGCAGCGCTCTTACCATGAGAAAATCAGCGAAAAAGCAACAATCACAGGTTCAGACGATTCAGAGAACAGTTAGTAGCGAAAACGTAACTCGCAGTAACGGTAATATAAACAGATTCTGGAAAGGCAGTCGCTGGATCTGCCATCAATGCCTGCGGACATTTTGTTATTTCTTACGACCAGAATCAAGAAAACGGCTGTTTGGAAAAATATATTTTGTGTTCGAGCATTTAGACACAGTCCAGTTCCAATTGATCACGTGTTTTGCACTTGTTGCCTGCTTTGCCTGTTGCAGTCTTAGCGATTCCAGCCAACAGTCCTCCCCATGCAAACCATGCAAAGAAGCAAAAAAACAGCCGATTACCTCTCTCATGTGTTCTTCCTAATGTGCACACATTTGCATTAACACAAATGCAAAGGTTGGTTTAAAAGCCCTTTGTTCAAAGAAGTAGCAGGATTTCTAGCACGAAATTCACCTTTGACGTTTTTATAATAGCTGAAAACTTCTGAATTCTTATCATTTGCATTCATAATAAGCAGCGATGAATCACCAAGTAAGCACATATTAACCTGCAAAGCGTAGGAGGAAATAAGACTGGTTACTGTGCTGAAAACATAAAGTTTGTTTCCACAGATGAAAACTTCAAGAAAAGTCCACATTTGTTTACATTGCTTTTTCATACGCTCCTGATAATGTACCGCCATGCAAACCAATGCTATTTCGCTACCAATTAGTTTTAACTTTCATGTTATGCTGCTGCTAGTAAACGTAAAGTTTCCTAGTGAATTTTGCCAGGAATTTAGTGAACCTTTGCTAGTAAGCCTAATGGCTTATAATAAAAAGTCCTACTTTACAATGGCGTACCTTGCGTTTCACGCTTAAATATGCAATGGTATCATATCTCAATTATATTCCCCGCTAACGGCATGATTACACAGCCACAAAAGTTATGGATATTATATTATATGCCTACTCATTATAGTTCAGTTCTTTTCAGATCGCTATCAGTGGCGTAGCAAGGCCAAGTGCCGCCCGGGGCCGACCACAAAAGTGCCGCCCTTTCCATCCCTCAAATTTTCTTACAAGAATTTAAAATGAAAGAAGATCATGTTTCGTGCCTATTTAAAGATATAATAATGAACAAAGCATCTTGAAGACCACAATCAAACGCTCACAAACTGAAATCGGTCTTGTTTTTCATTGTCGAATATGATACTTGCTTTTTCTGCTTGCCGCCGCCTTCCTCATTATTACTTTTTTCTATTTTATTGCTTTCTTTACATATGCATATACAAACCCGAAATGTTTCGTCAAATTTTCTTCCCTTTTAGTTTTTAGTTCCCGGTAAGCCCACCGCATGGCTTTCCAGCAGTTTGGGCCTACTCATTCCAAGGGATCAAACGAAAAAATTAAGGGATGTGATGGCAGCACAGCTACTTCACAGATGTAAACATTTACGTATGTTAATATTTTGTGCAGTATCCCCGTCTTTAATTAACAAGTATATATACTGCATGTAGCAGTATATATTTAACAAATCTGATAATACAATCTCAGTGATGCAAAGAATGATTCATTTTTTCGCTTCACGTTTCAGTAGTGGTTTAATTCTCTTAGAATATATAAAAAGGCTTCAAGCGTTAACTCTGCCTGTACTTGCGCGGGGCACTCTGCACTTGCGCGGGGCACTCTGCACTTGCGCGGGGCACTCTGCACTTGCGCGGGGCACTCTGTACTTGCGCGGGGCACTCTGTACTTGCGGGGGGCACTCTGTACTTGCGCGGGGCACAGCGTACTGACTACACTACCAGTTTCTGCAGCATGGTAGAACCGTTGCACGACCTCAAAAACAGCAGTTTTCAATATAGAAGCATTCTGGCATTTGGTAATGTCTCAGCAGGGAAAAAGGAAAAGTAAAAGTTTGCTGTACTTCTATACATAAGAAAAAATCGAAAGTTTTCTTGCGTACTTTGTGCGCATGCTCAATTCTTCTGTAGTTTAGCAAGATTCGATTTTGCAAACCGGGGTGTGCGCCAGCCAGTCCAGCCGCGCACATTCTATGCTCAATTGCTCGTATTCGACGAGACATTAGCGCAGCCTGATTTTGCAGTTGTAAATTGCTCTGACGCATTGATGAGCGTGTTTTACTCCCCTGTTTTAACACGCAGCATAAGCGTATACGGGATGGGGATGCGGTCGCATCCCCAACGCTGAAAAATTGGCCATTATTCGGGCAAAAATTTTCAACATTTGGGCAAATTATATTTAGGAGCATTTCAATATGGTCCAACAGCTGCAATTCAATCTGGGCAAATGAGAAAAGCTTCGTACAAATTTTGGTGAAATAAAAACATTTACATGAATTGGAAACAGTTGGGTAAAGTCCATCAGCCAAATCAAATTTGGCGATTTGTAACAGTTCATTCAATTGTGAGTACTTAATCAATTTGCAGCTGCAAAGAGTTTTGTGGTAATAATATGGTGCAGTTGTGATATGATACTGTAAAGATTTCGTGTTTCAAATTTGCTTGATGTTGTGAGATTTATAAGTGTGAATCTGTTGCTGTGAAGAATTCATATAAACACAATTAACCAAGCAAGTGCAGTTGCAATATTTTGTGTGGTAGTATCGTAGGTGCGATTTCATACTGTTTAGGTTTTCATATTTTCCAGTTGTTTCATGTAATGAATTTCGCATGTTGCATCCTGCCAAATTGTAATGTTTCAATTTGATGCTGTGAAGTGAAGTCTTTATGAACAGTGGCAACTGTACTATCCATTGCACTGCGTAATTGATTAATGCAGTCCAGTGAAGCACTGCTATTTTTATAAAATATTCTTGTTGGTGTTATAAGTTATTTGCCATTGGAAATTTGCTTTTGTACAAATTCCTTGGTAGTTGATAATATAGGCTGCAGTGTTAATGCCTGAATCAGTTCCATGCTGCTATTTCTTCTTAGCATGGGGTGTTCAGTACACATTCAACTGTCTAAACTGGAGTGTTTTTGGTTTTAGTATCGTGACTTTAGAAGTTGTAAAGTTTTGATTAGAAGCTGTAGGGCTAACGAAAAATATTGATTGCTAGTTGTGGGCATAACACTTTGATCCCCATAGTGACACACGCATTTATTTACCTCGTTATTTCTATGATTTGGTAATAGGAGATGTATAAACGTTAGGAATTTCAAACTCAGGGCTGAGAAATCTGTCACTTTGCAATCATCGACGGGATGGAGATACCCTCACCCACAAACTTGCATGGCAATATGTTGCCGCCTTGAATTTAATTTGTACATGAAAAATTGCAGGAGCGCGACTCAATGCACAAACTCAATGCGTCAATGCACAAATTGATTTGCTTCTGATATTTGACGACTGCATGGTAATTAGACATGCAGACATTACGATGGTACCGGGGTTTTCCGGAAGGCCGCCCAGTCTTTAGTCCGCCCATGGGCGCCTATTTTAGGTGGGCGTTTATATGGTGCTAAGATTTCAGTTGAATACCATTTGTACCTGTTCCCTTACACGGTACGTCTAACGCTACACAGAGTTTGAAAACTATTTAGATGTTTGTGCCCACGCTCCAGACTGTATTGTGCGCCAAATATGGATTATGGATTATACATACATCTATTGTGTATGGATTTTGTGTGCATGTGTAGCTGTTCAGACACAGGCAATATGCACCTGCCGTGTAACAGCCCGGGCGGTTATTTGGTTCACGTCTTATTTTCCCAATGTGTCTATTTTCCTATTAACGGCCCTGGACGGCCTTCGGGAAAACCCCGGTACATTTTAGTCTTAATATTAAGACTTTTTGTTTATACGGTATTTGGGAAAAACAAGATCACATTTGGGCAAATATTTTTGCATCCCCAAAAATAGGCACTCCCGTACACCGATGATACGCAGCCTGATATTTTTGCAGTTATGAACTGCTGTGTCGCAGCGTTGAGTTTATTTTCCTCCGATATCCTAACTTGGAGCGCTGATAGATTATATATTTAGTGCAATGACACACAAAATAAGGTGAGTGCGTGTACAAGAATATGCATAATATGTCAGCAAACTTCGCCAAAACCTAGGTTTGGAAACATGAATATGACGTCAAATTGTGACGTCAAAAAGAGCGCACACCAAATACAAATGACCACCATATGTCACTGAATGACACACCTCCAGTGAAAATTTTGTGCGTACGCCACTTTTGTGACCTGCACACTTGGTCTAGCCGTTTGGCTTCTTCCAATTACAGGTGCACAGTGTTATTCTTTGCGTTTTCTGGTTACCAACAGAACCATCACCAGAAAGCCTTTAATTGGGGACTTTACGTTTGTGCAAGGGTGCTTGACATTCTAAAGTTTGACAAACAAGCCACTGATATATAGTGTTTTACATTTCAATTTGGGGACACTTGGAGCTTGTTTGGGGGGGGCTAAGCCTACCAAAGTCCCCGCAGCGACGGGACTGGTTGCCAACAAACGTCTATTTCGAAAACTGTATTACCTAACCATGCCAGGTGGAACATAAGCCTTTTTAATATGCAGCAGTGATTACAACGTCTTACGTTGGACGGTAATTGTGTTGAACAACTCTATTCAGTACAGCCATTGCGAAGTTGTACGACTATTTTGCATAACGCCCCTTTTAGCAAAAGCCCTCACCAAAATCGTATCTAAAAATATCGTTTACCCTTGTGTTAAGTTTTCAGACTAAGGTTATTGCCTCAAATTCATCGAAATGAGAGCAACACCTTTTCTAAGTTTTTCTTATTGAAATGAATTTTTCTACGACTGCAAATATTCAGTATGCCGTTGAACAACAGAGCCTTTTACGAAGCTCACACTGCCTATCGACTAGCTCTGATTCATTGTACTTGCAGTTCAAACCGACAATCTGAACTCAAAGTTACCCACACAAACACACCAACTTCACTACCTCGCTTCAAGAAAGTCATTTTCCGATACCATTACGCCATGCAGAGAAACAACAGTTATACTGAAACTAAGCAACGTTCCCTTTGCAGAGTTCTTCACTTCGACCGCAAAAATTTAATGTTTATAAGCCCACTTAATGACTAGACTACAGATGTGGGCACTATTGAAAATATTCCACTAAACATTGAAAAATAGCATGAGATGTGCCAAGAAATGTTTTTTATAATTTTGGTGACGGCAATTAGGGGCAGGCCAACGCCGGAAATACGCTTCTTACCAAGACAGTTGAGGTGAACGCTCTTGCTCAAGGAGCGCTAAGGCAATTCACTCAGTGGCCGTGGATCGAACACCTAAGCTTCCAATTGATAGGCGGGCACTCTACGTCTTAGCTGACCCCATCGAAATATTCGTCGCCAATGCCCAGGTGTCAGGTGATGTTATAATGTGCCGTTGGGGCGTTATTGAAGAATCAACGATAGGAGAAAAAGGATTAAGCTAGCCTTAACTATTTACCGTGATTTCATGCAAAGCCTCTTTAATCAGAATTTGAGAGGAGGGGCAATATAAACCGAGAACTACCGGGGCCTAATGTTGGCTAGTCTGCTGTCGAATGTCATCTCTTTCCTTCGCTCAAAAACTTTTGACTGCTGTGGCGGAAATATCTTTGTCTGGAGAGGAAGGTAGGGACTAGGGCACAATTGCCCCAAGTAAGTGTGTTAAAAAATCCCTGATTTCAAGACAAACACTGGGGCTCTTTTGCCCATTGGATTTGTCCCAGACTTTTGATAAGACGTTTCATCAATTTGCTCACTCCACAGCCACATGTCGTGCTTTTTCAGGCTAGCCTACCAATCTAGGGCTTCTAAACACAAAAACTGAAAAGAGTTAGAACTTTTAAAACTATAAAAAATTAATTTAAAAATAATAAAGAAGAGTTAGAGCTTTTAAACCGCTTTCAAAAATTAAGTTTTAATCAGCAAAGTGCCGCCCCCCAGAAAGTGCCGCCCGGGACCGGGCCCCCCTTGCTACGCCACTGATCGCTGCACTACTATAGACCCGGTTTGAACATTCTGACAAAAAGTAAGATGTTGTGGTAGTTAACGTTTATTTTACTTTGTGTTGCTCAACCATTAGGCTGAAGGGAGCCAAATCCAGACCTACAATTTTGTTACAGAGTCGCACTAAAAAAATTTAACACAAATCAATTGATACGTTTTGTTTTATTGCACTAACGAAGTCTGTTACACAAAATATTTGAGGTGTAACTGAAAGACTGCTAAGAGCCGCACAAAGGATTCTTGGGAGCTGCATATGGCTTTTAGAACAGTGTTTGAGAACCATTCTTCTACAACTAACACCAACCCTGACAGCTACGATGCTACAACCTTAGCAGTGATTAAACCAAGGAAACATCAAAGTCATGTAGATCCATTGTTGCAGTCTGGAGTCGTAGCTCGTAACTATCTCTCAAATGGCTGCAACTCCAGCTCAGTTCCAAAATTTTAAACTGAGCTTCGGCTCCTGATTTTCAATTTGAGCTCTGGCTCCGGCTCCAGACAAAATGCCCTGCTCCAGCGCTCCGGCTCCGCAGCCCTGCTCAAAACACCTTAAAATCACGGACTATAACCATCATGCTTTAAAATATTGCGAAACGTACACTTCTTGGCAATTTAGAGTCTCTTGCGCGTAACATATCTTGTATGAATCCACTGTTTCAAAATATTTTACCTCTTTAAATCAACAATGTAATGCTTTGGGGCTAAGGGTTGAATTTCAATACAAAAATAGAAGCACCCAGAGAAAAAGTCGCTTCAAGTATCAATGCTTGTTCGGGAAATGCTTGCCGGTTTTTTTAAGGTGTTTTAGGGACCCGAATCGGGTCCCTAGAATTGAAAATCGGGTTCCTAGAATCAGACAAAATTATCATCGGGTCCTTAGAATCAGAGAAAATCGGGTCCCTACAGGTCCACACCGGTACTTAACAAAAAAAACCCTGTGCTTGTATTAATTCTTGCCCCGTGTGCTCACTCCTTCAAACTTACAAGACAGCGACAGTTCTTATGGAGAGACAACAGGCCCCACATAGCAAAAACTGTGCATCGGTAGCGTTGAATGTATATCAAAATCACTCTCATAAAATATGCAGGAGTCGCCACAAAAACATGCGTGCTTTCTTATTAACTTGGTAGCACGCGGCATTGTCATCCTGAAGGTCAGGACTTGACAGAAGGCTTTCTTATTTCACCAAGCAAAATAAAACAGATATTTCGTTGGCAACTGACAATATCACCTTTTCTTCCCTGTCAAGTTCTTGTCCTGATGCCATTCCCTTCTCACTCGTTGAAACCTGAGTATTGGCACTTCTTTTCTTACTGCCTGAAATCCGATGGTGAAATATGGGAGCGTACGCCGCCTGCAAGTGTGGGCGTGCTGCCAGTAACATTATTGTAATAACCAGATGTCGGGTTTGAGAACCAACGCTTAAACTTAAATCCAAATGGCAAGCACATCAACAAAACTTGGGGATGTAAAAATATGTGACACTTCCATGTATATCTGCGCAGAAGTGTAAATTTAGAACAAGCACTTTCTTTTCACAGCTTTACCTTTTTCACTTTTATAGCTGGGGTTTTTATAAATCTTACTATTAATGACCAGTTAGTGTGGGCTGCAATTATACCGTATCCATATTACTGTAAAAGAATCACACAACCACGCTTAAGTTGTTGAGGTTTAATCAAAGGTGAAAACAAGGGGCAGTGAAAAGTCAGATCCTAAAGTTAGTGTAGCTAGTTGTTTGCAGTAGCACTTAAGAAAACTTCAGTAAAATCAAATACCGTTCCGTAACCATTAGCGCAGAGCGTCGATAGACTGAAATGCAGTTGTGTTGCATGCATGCATGATTCGCAGAAAACCTCTACAAGTTATAATGCCACAGCAACATAGGGTAGTTCAGCGACAAATATTTTTGTTTGTTTTTTTGTATATCGAATGCGCAGACCTGCAACTGCAGCTCTACCTCATCGTAATTTTCTGTTTTTTGAATGGACTAGTTTCCTAACTTTATCAATGTTGCAGCAATATTCCAAAGACACAAACATTCAACAGGATATACTTGAAAGTCCATAATTATTTAAAAGGGTTATTGGTCAAAACCTCATATAGGAAAGGTCCACTGATAAAATTGTTCGCCGTCTTCTTTTAACAGTTCTGAATCTGATGCTTTAACCCAAAATCAGCATTAATTGCTTTTTAACAATTACGGTAAGGGACTTCGAGTTAATGTTTTTCTTATCCTTGTTTCCCATACGTTGTTCAATAGGCTTCTCTTAGTTTAAACAGTATGGTTATGCGGATGTTATTGGTCCAAAGCTCATTTGGAAGTCTGATAACCATCCAATCACGTTAAATTTGCTCCATTCATTTAACTTGGGTCCAACTTAGGAAATTGTTAGTTTCCAAGATGGTGCTAAAAAATTACTTCTGATATTTACCCTTTTTTCTAATTTCTGACATTTAACGGTGTTGTAAAAGTTCCGTAAACTAAATTGATTTTCTATTTGATGATATCACAAATCCAAAGCCATTTGAAGTAAGGATTTAATATAGTCCAGTGTATTTCAACTTACTTCAGGACAACATGTTTTTAGTCAAATGCTTTCTTACATTACTAAAAACCTATTGCCAATTACAAGCATTTTGCCACAATACGTTATAAGGTGCCTTCGAAACGTAACATAACTTTTCTTAGAATTCTCTTGTGATTGGCATTGGTTCCGTTGAAACCCTGACCAGATCCTATTACGTTTACGCAAAAGCGACACACGGCATATGAATAAATACCATTTGTGATTTTTGCAAATGTTAATTCACAAATGCTCTAAACACCTATTTAAAAAGACATATAAAAATGGCGAACTCATGAATACATGTCAAACAATTTATACGGTTGTTTTCATCAAAAAATCCTACTAACGTGCGTGTACAGCGGTAAGGGCACAGCAAACCACAGCGTCTGCTTCTTACACTGTTGACTGGATACTATACTTGCAGTTCAACTGGTTTCTAAAACGGGGCAATAAAAACGTGGACAGCAAGCAAAACTACGATTAAATTTCGCTCTAGGTCAGTGGTTTTCAATCTTTTTCGGCCCGCAATCGATTAAAACAATCCACTGTAAGACCCCGTTCCACAACTTTCGTCGCCCCATCACAAAGAACACTGTTGTACATAGGCGTAACTCAGGCTCTGACCCATCTCTAATTGCGAATTGCGACTGCTCCGAAAAAGACCCAGGATCGTGACACCAGGTTGAATACCACTGCTATAGATGAAGCAATTTGACTTCAAAAATTATGTCGTTACATGTGTACGTTTCTGCAGTTGCATACTATACCAACGTTACCTCCACGGGAAGATGTAGCAGCGTGTGCACTGCGTCTTTCAGCAAAATTTCTCTCAAAAAAGACAAACGCAAAGAAACTCAGAAAGTACGGTTTCTGGTTGGTGAAAAGATTTTTGCAGTAATAAGCGGAAGCGAAGTAGGAGACTAACAAATAATTTTCAGCGCTTTTAGCTTGGTCACTTAACCTCAAAGCCGCATTTGCAAGCAAGATTAACCAGATCCCAAATTACCGGAAATGTCAAGAGCGCTTGTGGTTTCCTGCGCTCAGGCTTAAGCTATAATTTCTATTAAGACATTTTTCGCTTTGTCCTTTGTAACAAGAAAGCATAAAGCAACAGTGTTCATAACAATTCGCTGGAAAATTTGCCTTTGTCATTTTGGTGTTTAGTCTTTGAATATGCCAAAGGATAATCGAGCAAACTTCTTTGGGAAGCAGCAACTGTTGCTGCAGTTGCAAATAGGTTTGATTCATTTCCACTTTCTTGAGCCTAAACCCAATTGTACTGCAACTTGAATTTAGAAAGAATCGTTTCCGTAATTTATTTGTTTTTTTTCTTTTCAAACCTTTTATTTTGATAACCTCATGGAAAACCGGATATTAGAAACCGAAAACAATTCAAAGCGAAAATTTTCAAAGCAATCGTTCTACCGCGCCTAAGTTTATGAAGGCCTAACGCGGATGAAACGGATGGGTTAACAAGCAATTTCCGCAAAAGGTGGGCTTATGATACATGAAATCCTGAAAGCGTAGCGCTATTCACAAAGTGGCACTGCCAAAACGCATCTACAATAACCGTCCAAGAAGGTGCTCTATTTAGCACACTGGCAAGAAGTTTCTTGAATACGGACCAACGCAGAATACAAGCCATTCAAATCAAGCTAGAAAGCCATAGCTTGTATTGAACAAAACTGTCGAAGAGCAAGCAAAAGGACGTATTGGCATATATTAGTGTCCTCCGAGAACTTTCAATATTCCTTTAAAAAGGCGAACATGCCCTCCAAAACAGAGATGCAAACAAGTCTCATTTTGAACCGAGAACCCGGCCAGAGCCCGACAATTATTTTTGAAACCGGGTTTAGGCCCAAAAGCCAAATTTACCGAGTAAACCAAGATATGTTTTTTTAGAGAAGATTTAATCAACTCGATAGCTTTAACAGTAACTGGCAACAAAATTGTACAAACACATAGATTTTCGAAATCAAAGCATCTGTCATTTCAGCAATTCACAGGAAATCACAATCCTTGTCTGGTGCTAAATTTAGCGAAATCGTTTCTTAAAGCAAGTCAAGAATCGTGCAAGTGATTGATCTTTTCGACACAACCCCAGCGCTTGCTAATTTCCTCACCGCTGTCATCTTTTCAAAAATCGTGTGAGACCCCCGATTCGAGCAGAGAATAAAATAACGCAGCTGTGTTTGCGACTCTAGAATTAGCTGAAGAAAAATCACAACCACTTCACTCACAAAAGTCACCGCGATGAGCACAACAAATCTACGTCACGAACAAAAAAATGTTACACTGAATATTAGCAAAAAGAAATTGTGTGCAGGCACAAAATCGGACCGAAACATTTTGACAACCTCAAGCCCGAACCAGGCCCGACCCGAAAAGTCTGGCCCGACTTACAACTCTGCTGCAAATGGGGGACGTATGATAGCACTACTCACTGTATGGCTACATTTTTGGGACTAAACCAACTGATCCACGGGTTAATAAACTTATCAAACTTTGCAGTCGTAAAACAAGTTATGTTTAAAATATCCAAGTTTTGTTGAAAACGTATCACAATGACTTTCCGCCCGCATTGAAGCTCACTATGCTGCGCCTCACACTAAATTAAAAACAGCAAAAATTGATTGTTTTGGTCAAAAATAATAATCATTTCTGAAAAATATTTGCTCGTTCGCAAAACTTATGACATGAATTTAAACTTTTTAACTTTTAACAACACTTTCGTAATAATATCTTTTTATTTCGTTAACTACACTCGTGGCATTTTTAATGGGTTCAGTCTTCTTTTACACATTTATAGAAATGTGAAATATTTGTATCTGCTTGTGAAGAAACAAACACTGCGACAGTTTACGGCAGTTCAAGTTTTAGTTATTATCCTCTGAAATACAAATCATTGTGAAGCAATAAAATAAAATTTGAAAGCACTAAAAATAGTCAAATAGATAAACTTTACCAAATGTCTTCACACAAGTACGTCTTCTCTTAATGCTGATTGCTATGATTTGCCGTAAATATTGTTCAAACATAAAAAGATTTCCTACCACTAGAGTCCTTGTTCATAGTGCTATAAGAGCTGTAAAAAACTCATCACCTAATTTACAGTAAAAGTGACTGAGAAATCTTTTAGACTAAGACCTAATGAATTACGGATTTTCACTGCTTGCATCCGTTTTCAATAACAGTAAACTGCATATAGGTGCACCATCTTTTAAAATATTATGCTATGAACAGGTCACATTCTTTTTATGCCCATCACAAATTACTTTATCGCTTAGTTGTCTACTTGTTCTCATCGTTTTTGTTTACGCGCGGTTGGCTCAGCAATGTTTAAAGCTACTACGGTTTCTCAACAGCAATTGATAAATACAATGTATTTAAAAATGGAAAATGTCAATTAAAAACAGTCATAAACGTCACTCCCTTTGTTTTTACTACTTCAGTTATGCTGGTTGCTGATTTCTGCTGACAAGATGCTCAAAGCAAAACACTAGCCACAGAATAGATGGAAGTGACTCTACAATGTTTTGTTCAAGAAGTAATCTTGTTAAAACTGTTACAGCATCGATTGCACGCAGTGCTGCCAATAGCATTCAGTCGATGCGTCAGTTCTCATCTGTCCACTCTGGGGAATTTAATCTGAAAGTCCTATTGTCCAAATCAATGTAATGAATGCAGGTTACACACGATAATCCAGATGTTTTAGATGTAAGGTTCAGATGCATAAACAATGTGAAACTGCTGCATGTCAAATGAAGAAATTGCAAGATTCAGAATGTTACAAATCAAGTTTGCAGCTGTTTAGCGTCGGAAAACGATTTCGGGGCGGAGACAATGATATTTAGAGGTTTAAAAAGTTTTTGTGAAGTTCAGGGGTCCAAGTGACTTTTTTGTCTACCACGTTTGGAACCTGAATCAGATTCTTTCTTTCTAATGCTTTCGCGGTCTTGCTGCTTTCCAACAGCAAGACTTTTGTTCATTTCACCTGTGAATGGTGATATGTTCATGCGTGGTATTTTTTGAAGCCGTTACAAAACCCAAACTATAATAGTAAAACTTGGCAGATGAAAGCGGAGCCCTTTGAAAGCATATAGTTGTTTTGTTCAAAGTCATTTGTGGAATGATTGACTATCGTCATGCCTGACTGACGAGTTTACCGTTGCGGCTACTTCTCAGATGCTGACAGAAATCCAGCATGCCAGCTTTTAGATTTGGTGTCAATTGACTTGTGTTAAAATATTTTTAGTGTGGCTCTCTAACAAATTCGTAGGTTTGGATTTGGCTCTCTTCAGCGAAAACGTTGAGAAATACTGCGTTTAAAATGTTAAGAAAGTAGCCCAAAATTTAGGAAAAGTCAATGGTAAAACCGCGGTGAAGTAGCAGAGCTGTTTGAAAGCACACATTCTATTTCAGCGGTTCTCAATTGGGGGTGCTCGCACCCCCAGGGGATGCGAGAAGGGATTTTGTGAGGGCGCGAACATCTCTGTGCGAACTGCTCTGAACAAAAAACAATACATCAAATGGTGCAAGGGGTGCAAAAACGATTTTTCCTTCCGGATGGGGTGGGGGCTTCAAAATGAATTGAGAACCTCTGGTCTATTTCGTTTGCACAAAATGTCCATGATGATGATGATGGCACGATATAATTTTTAATGGTGGTGTCATAACAAAAGATATTTCTCTGAATTTTAGAAAGAAATGAGTCTCGACTGTATTCCCGCGAAGCATGTCCCGCATTTCACAACTGGCGTGGACCACAGCGAAGTGTTTTCAAACTACAACAAAGTCGGAACTTCTTATAAAACAAAAATAACTGGGGAATAGTTCTAAAACTGCAGTGTTTTTATGTGCAGTTGGGGGAATAACTTGCTGATTTAAGTGCTTAAAATGTATATGTCAAAGGACAAGAGTTTATTACAGAGAAGCGCTGGCTACCTCGGAAACAGTTTAAACCAGGTTTTGAAGGAAAATGTTAGGTACCCGGTATGGACCTGTAGGGACCCGATTTCTCTGATTCTAGGGACCCGATTTTCAATTCTAGGACCGGAATTCTAGGATCGAATTCTAGGACCGAATTCTACTTCTAGGACCGAATTCTATTTCTTGACCGAATTCTATTTCTTTGACCGAATTCTATTTCTAGGACCGAAACCGGAATTCTAGGACCGAATTCTAGGAATTCTAGGACCCGAATTCAGTTCTAGGACCCGAATCATATCCTTAAAACACCTTAAAAAAACCTGGTTTAAACGAAAGCAAAAGAAACAATTTTGCAGAAGGTCGCATTTTCCAAACAACCTTCCATCACGACTCATCTCCACGTGCGTGTTTCGTTATCACATGCGACTGCATCATAGGCGGAAGCGCAAACGCATGGGCTGCATCTTTCCACGGTTCCACAATTGTTTTAAATCATGAAACAGCTTGCCTTATGGGGCACTCCATGCTGTACATACACAGAAGATATTCCAAGTTTCTGGTACAGTGGACATTTGTAAAGCGCACTGAACTTTTTTGAACATACTGAAGCAACACGTAGACGTTAGTATGATGATTGATTTATAATATTAACATGGAACATCTGAATTTACAACACGGTTCATTCACAAACGTCAACTAGGACACTTCCTTGGCGGAGCTGCGTTCAGTACAAAAAATTCGTAATGAAATATTTTATTAAGAAAAGTGTTCTTCGTAAATAATTTTTTAGTTGCAAACAATTTTTCAGTTGAAATAAAATTTGTCAAAAATAATTTTTTTGTGAAAATTGAAATAATTTTTTCAAATACAAAAAGGTTTTTGGGAAAAACATTTTGTAATTTCTTTGTGGAAAAATTTTGTAAAACAAACAATTGTTTATACTGATTTTTTAAGTCTAACAAAATGTTTCGTGCAAATTGGCCACCATAGTCCCGACCAAATATGTAACTTGATATTGCGCCGTGCAACATGACCCTGTGTCATTACTTCTTTCTGTGATTGTTGGATTTAATTGAAATGTTAACTTCAGTAATGTTTTCTCTGGTAAGATATTTTAGTCAGACATTATTTTACCATCCATGCATGGTTTTATACTTTCTTTTGCATATTTGGCATGAACTGAGTTTTTTCACAACATAAAAATGATGTTAATGTTTAGTGAGCATATTTACATATAGATATATGGTGTTGACAGAAAAGGGACAGAACACATTGGGATAGACTAAAACTCCACCTGTTAGGTGCACAAAAATATAGCTATCCTTGGGAAGGCCAAAAATTAGTGCGAACCTTACACACAAGTTGGATAGAAACGGGATGGGTTTCCCTAAAGGGATTTCGCTTTTGATGTTGCATTTGGTGTAAACATGTAAACATAAAGCATCAGATGTCGTATTAGGCTCAAAATCTGATATACCAGACTGTGTATATTTGTTGCACAACTTCCAACCATATTAAGCATAAAACATGCACAAAGTATTTTTTACTGCAATTGAGCACTGAGCGAAGTTGACTCTGAAGCGTGGATGCGCACAAAAAGGGTTTTTGATGGCAACATTTTATCGATGACATTACAGAAAAGTGGTACTAAGCTCACGGTGACGGATTTGAAAAACCTAGATTCTTTTGAAGAAGAGCATCAGAATAACTTGCTTTGTTGGCGTGCAACTGAAGGACAGTTTGCTTCGTTCTGTTACTGACACCAATGTAAAACACACGCCAAGCCCGCAGCCAGGTTTTAAGGTTTTAGGGGGCAAGATACATTTTCAGGGGGGAAAGATTATGTTTTTATTATATGTTTTAAAAAAGATTCTGGGCACAACAAAATTTTGAGGTCACAAAAAAATATTGGGGGGGCACTGCTCCCGAATTCCCCCCCGTGGCTACGGGCCTGATACACGCATTTTCCGCACAGCCGCTCATTATACCAAGAGCCTCAGGATCTTGATAAGTTCCGTATCCAAGTGCGAGTTCATGAAAACTGGAAGAGAGGTCGAGACTAAATTTGGTTTTGGAACTATTGAACACTGGTTTATGAAAACGTGAACTTGTCTGAGACGTATATTTGACAAGCTAAAGAAAAGATGTGCGAGCGCAACAGATCGCGACATTTTCCGACGTATTTCATTTGTTTTTCATTGTGTGACGTTAAAAAGGCTGAAGTAATGTACTTCAAAACTGCATAAAGAAAAACTACATAAATTTTCGCAAAACTACATCAATTTCATTATCTATTGAGTTATAAACTTGCTGTTTATGATGTACCAACGTCATGATGTACCATCAACCAATCGCTGACTGCCTGACTGTAACTGCCTTATGCTGCATTTCAGTTCAGCTGCCATCTTGACGTTCGTGGAGATTGGCTCGTTATCGCCCACATGTGTTCACTCAACACTAAACAGCAAATCCGTTTGCTGTCTTTATTTTTCCCACACTAAAGACTATATGAGCAGTGAGCGTCTCTGTAATACAGAATACTTGTTTTTTATATTAAATCCTCTCTATACACAAACTGGTATTGACCTATTGGCTTAGAATGCAAAAAGTCGCGGGCAGACTGGAAACTGACAAAATAATGATAATAATATTAACTTGATGCTGGTCGTACCAGCAACATTGTTACAACATGTCGCCGATATTGACCAAAACTGGAACCCTTGCTTTGGTTCAACACTATGCTGAAACCCGTCTTTTTTTACACTTTTTGAAATAACATTTTTTTGACACTATGCCAATAATACCAATATTGTTTCATACATTTGACTTTAAAAAGAAGCATAACATTCTTTTTTATGTAATTGTGACCGATTAGTCGTTGCACTGGCCATGATCTATCCAATAACATGAAGTTGTAAAGCAAATGAACAGCAGTAACCGCGCGTCAGTGGCGGATAAAGGGGGGGGGGCTTACTGGGCTACAGCCAGGGGCCCCTACCATTTAGGGGGGTCCCAATCCCTATGAACAAAAAAAGTGTAATATGTGAATAATACACAAAACGCTCTAAACACCACCATCGCCAGTTGCAACTAATAAGTAGGCGTTCTGTGCTCACTCATTGAAATTGCTTCGTTGACGCAAAAATAATTGATTCTTTGGCGTGTGGTCTGGCCGACACTCACTAACAAGTTAGTACTCCAAAGTGTAAAAAATTAAGGTATTCCATCCGCTTGTCTGATTTTGGTTTCCGATGCGCATGCGGTATCCATATCATTTCAACATCGGTCCTGCAGACAGCGCTGAAGGAAGTTGTGAACTTGTTAAAGTGGTGTCAAGTCTCTCAACAATGGCGAATGTAATTAGATTTTACCTTAGGATAATAAATCATGGTGTTATAAGGCAGGACTGCCTGCGTAGGTATATAAGCCACGTATATATCCTCGTGTACTTTCGTGTATTTACGTGTTCTTTTTTACTGCGATGCATGTTTGAAGTATAGTGCGTTGCGTGTGGGAGTGAAGACCTTATACAATGTCCACTGGTAGTTTGACACCATTTCTTGTACTATTTACTTCAAAATTGCAAGTTTGGACATTTTGGTACATACTACTTTTATGTGAATCGCCATTATTTGGTACAATTCTTGTTAACTGACTTAAAACAGTATAAACGCAATAATGAAAAAGAAAAGTCGGCAGACAGCGAGTTACTTAAAACGTTAACTGATAACAAAAATTGAACCGTACTAAGCACGTCTTAGTCCTGCTTACATTTCATTCAAGTAACCCTTTAAGCTTGCTCACGCTAAACTCAAAGACTCATTCGATTTTCGACTTTAGTAAGTCGTAAGATGTGCTTTTAGGTAAGAGTTTTGTTGAGTGCCATTTTATATTCTAAGTGCAGTAGAAAAATAAAAAGAATGCAGTAGTGTTATGTCTTATGAATGAACGTAAAACCATACGTAATAAGTGAAAGTGAGTTTCACAACAGTTATTGATACGTGAGTGCATGCTCTTTTTCTTACTAATAGTCTTACTGATCTGTCCTTGATTGCGAACAGAAAAATGAAATACTGAATTTTAGTGAGTACGATTATTATTTTTACCATATCAATTTAGGTCATATCAAACTGGGCTATTATGGTAGGTAAGGTGAGGTTAAATTTTGGTTAGGTTAGTTCTAAGGTTAGGTTAGTATTATTTTGGTCGGGAATTTGGTATGGAAACCTGATTTTTCTGAAAAAAATTTGTAAAGAAAATTTATCTACCTCAAATGTCATTTGGATATAAATATATATGCAGTGGAACTCCGCTAGCACGACCACTCACTGGACGGCACTCTATTGATCGTGTTAGCGGGGATGGGGTGGTCGCGTCACACTTGCATTTCTAAAGGTTTCATGTATTATCGCGATCACTTCATTTCTAAAATTCTTTCCTGGAATGAAAGTTATTTAGCTTTGTCTTACGTGCTGTCATAGCCTATCGTTACTTTACTATAAAATCACACAACGGAAAAAGTCGATGTCGGCGGTACAAATTCCAGAAGAGTTTGCATGAGTTTGTTTCGTCACACTGGCACTTACTGCGCTTGCACTCACGCCTACATCCCTGCATCCACGACCAACGATGCTTCAGGGCAACGTGATGCAGCTATGCAAATTGCTGCTGACAGGTTACCAGTTTTCCAGCGTAATGATACCGATAGAATATGTGGTCGTGTTGCGCCAGTGGTTCCCAACCGGGGAGGAATTTCATGAGTTTAGGGGGAGGAATTTCTACTTCGTAATTAAGTTATCTATTCATTGCAAGTGTTGCATTTTTTAAGTTGACATTGGCTTTTTCAATTAGTTGCATCGCTTTATATTTGTAAGTTATTTTGTGGACTATCACACGTTTTTGTTGACTAATTTTAGTGCCATTATTTGACAACAAATTGTTTTTGTCCCACTTTTATTAATCTAGTTATTGTCTTTAATAAGGACCGTTGTTCTATTTGGGGGAGGAATGACAGTTCCATCAGGGAGGAATGAAAAGTTCCAAAATGAGAAAAAGGAGCAATGCATCAAAAAAGTTTGGGAACCACTGTTTTATGCGGTGCTCGATTAGCAGTTTTGTAACAGCTATACTGTGGTCGCGGCAGAACCGTCGCCAGAAAGTTTTCATTGGGGGGGCTTTGCGTTTGTTCGGGGGGCTTCGCATTTGTGCGGGGAATTGACATTCTAAAAATTGACAAAAACTCCACTAATTTATAGTGTTTTATGTTTCAATTTGGGGGGTTGGAGCTTTGTTTAAGGGGGGTAAGCCCACCGTGGCGACGGGACTGAGTCGCGGTCTTGATACCGGGGTGGTCGCGTTACTGAAACAAAAGGTAATGCATTAGCATAGGGAAGACAGCGTCAAAGTGGTCGTGATAGCGAGGTGGTCGTCGACGGGGTGCCACTGTATATTCAAAACATTCCACCGGTGTTTTGTGAACATTTATCAATATAGTTTCGAGTCTCCAGCAAGAAATGGAAACATGGAATAAATGAGTTTCGTTCATATTGTGACGTCCATATTAGTTGACGATTCGTTTTTTTGTTCAAGCTTTTTTGTTTCAATAACACAAATACTTCACTTCATTCATTTATTTTTTCCCTATTAACGCCAGTTTTATATATATAGAAAGGGCCCCTTTCTAAGTTTCAGGCAGGGCCCCCACACAACCTTAATCCGCCCCTGCCGCGTGTGGGTATTGAAAAGCGGGCATCAGAACAACTGCCAACCACACAATTGCCAGCCGGACAATTGCCAACTAGGACAACTGCCAACCACGACAACTACCAATCGGAAAACAGCCTCTGTGAATTGTTTGTAAATGGTTTCAATAATCAGTACACCCTTTTACCATGTATCCACTATAGATAATAGTTTTATCTCAGACTGGCTCAGGGGCGTACCGAAGTTAGATGGCGCCCGGGGTAAGAAACAATTTTGGGGCCCGAACCAAAGATCTTTTAGGAGTAAATGTAGTATATTGAAGAAACTACTTGCGACATGGTTGGGACTTTTCGGCGCCTCCCAATGGTTCGGCATCCACGGAATTGTGCCGTCTTCCCCTCCCGTCGTTGCGCCCCAGCACTGGCTTTATCTGAGGTAAAGTGTTTGAAGGATTGAAAGGAACAGTTACAAACAGCACTGGAACAGTTACAAACAGTGAAAAAGACTAAAAGTGGTAATTATTTCCAAATAATTAGGAACTTTTGATCTCAAATTCTGTTGTTTCATATCAATCAATATAAGGCAGTCTGTTGTGGGCTCCCAAAATCATGAGAGGGTATATACTTGGTGCAAGTGTTCATGGTCAGCATAGCGCTGTCTGTCACGTCTTCATAAATCTTAACATTGTTTATGTTGGCAAGCGTACGGACAGGGTTTGTATAGTTACTTTGCTGTACGGTGGTTTACGCATTAAAAAACTTTCGCTTGAATCATAATTCCGCCTCAATCTATAGAGATCTCACAGCCATTGCTAACTGTGCCAGGCGTATGTATCCATGTAGTTATCCTCATGAGTGTAGTGTTAATAAAAGAAGTATGGGAACGCACCAAAAAATACCGGAACCATTTTCAACAGCACTTCAAACTCATTTCAAAATCATTATTTAATGAAGTATTCACTTTCATTACACTACAAACTAAAACATTCAAAGTATTTTAGGGAGCCACGCAAGATATAGCTTGTCATTTTTTCATTTATGCTACGTCTGGAGATGCACACAGGATATCTGAGTAAAAATACCCTTCTTCAAGTCAGGTTACTACACGAACCGTGTAAGAACGCGTTCCTCCCCCAAAAAACTGTGAAAAAACCATCCCCACGCGTTCCCTCTCCTCTACACCTTAATTATCACGTGAGCTCATACAAACAAACAATTGTTTTTTGTTTTGCGATTTGCCAAGCACCATTTGCTGAAAATCTAGTCTTGAGGATGACTTTGAAATTGTTTGGTGCTGCATCATCCCGCAGAAAACTGCGGAAAACTTTTTCTCATACTGACCGAGAAGCTGTTCAGCAAACTGTTAATACTTGTATGCTTTCAATTTCATGGCAATATGCGAACAGTCGTGTGTTGGAAAACAACACCGATGCGTCAGAGTGATATCAAGACCGACTGATATGTTAACAAATGTGAACCTGGAGTGCAGTGGCAAAAGGAGGCATCCATTGCCGACGTGACCTTTCGACACGAACTGCAAAACACCATTGCCTGCCAGCGAGAAAGCTTCACCAATGCCAAAGCGCGTTGGGATGCAATCAACATATCTGCCTCCTCCACAGGAATTTCTAGGTCAACACACTACATTCGACGTTGGTATTGGTTGTGACCAGCTCACCTCGTGCAATTTCTCTTGTGACAATATCATGAGCTTTTAATGTGCATGTAAATGGCAGGTGAAGGTGAATCTCTAACAAATTCTATTACGTAAAGTCCATGCGTTCTAATTGATATTGCTGTAACTAGTACATATTCCAAAGCTGCACGACTGTTTTGTTATGCCTCACATGGTTTGTGACTAAGTTTCTGAAGGCTACCGCGACAGCACTGTGACTGTGAACAAAAGCTTGGTAATGAGGTCATACCTAACAATGCCAGACGCACATTTAAACAGTATATCTGTTTTCAAAAGAATCATTTTCGCATTTTTATAGCAATCGTCCGGTTAGCTGTTATCCTAGAACCGAAAATTGAACTAAGTGCTACAATCACGAAACATTCTCAATCTAGTTGCTTCATGCTTAAGATACCGCTTCATTGCATGTATACTCCAGTGTTTCTTTTCCATCACATTTTAAAATGGAACTCAATTCGCATGGGGACAAAAAAGTCTCCAGATACTGCTATTTTGACTGGTTAGCACGTTTATGAAGGAGGTGCTTTTGGTTCCACTGATTTATACAAAATATTTTTTATACAAATATTATACAAAAAAACAATTTGTATAATCCATGTTTTTGCAAAATAAATACCTCCATCGTTTTTGTCGGAGCATCGAGTAATATGGTTGATAACAGATAGTCTAGTTCGAAACATAAGAGGTATAACAAACAAGATTTCAGCTGTGCTATTATTTTTTGTTTTTTCCTTTCCTAATATTGCTTGTATACATATTGAATTTTGCTTTAGAGAAAGGTCTTCTCTGTCATTCGTACAAGTCGTGACAGTTTCGCAACGAAGATCAGTTTATTCTAAGTTTTTTTGATCAGAAAGAAAAACAGGGATTCCTGAAGTAATGACCATTCGTTTGATCACCATTCGCATGGATGCTGTATAGGTGTAACTTGTAACTCTACACATGTCTTTTCTTCAATTCAGTCTTTGTCACAAATTCACAAAAGTAACTAAACTGAGAGTAACTTCTTGTGATTGGCCAAGAATCGTATATGCGGAAGCAATAGGATTTAGTTTTGTCCAAAGGTTGTTTAAATTAAAACCTACTGTAGATGGTCAAAGCTCAGAAGTGTAGAACATCGGCATACTGAATTTAACAAACAAAACAGAGTTTCTTAAAATTGGTGTTTGGGCATGCTACTTGCAAATCAACAAGCAGGGGTAACGTTTTGCAAAGTTAGATTAAATCGACACACCTTGCACCAGTGACCACTGCCCGTGCTTTGGATATGCCGTTCGTAACTTGATTATTGCGTTCAATGATATTGGGTGTTCCTGAGATGAGAATGTTTTAACCGGTTTTCTTGATGAGATATTTTACTGTAGATGTTCTCACGCTTAGAAAAACATAGTTTTGTGTTGACAGGGAAAAGATATTTGGAGATCCCCACAAACTGAATGTGATGCAGGGTGAAGGCAGTGGTGAAAAGATGAAAATGCCAGAATGCAACATATTTCTTTCTGATGGCAGTCTGCTTGACAATCGATGGCAACAACAGCTTTTATTCTGCCATGCCCAGCACGTAAACAACACCCCAATGCAGAATCGCAGAATCGTTATTTATTCATGAAGTCCATTAGCGACTAGGAGGAATTACGTTTTAACTATACGGTGTTCCAAGGCCTTCTGTGATCGATAATTATTTGTTAATATCACGTGTGAACTGATGGAAAACAAGACGAAGATGCAGCTGTTAAAAAATAAATGCAATCGTACCGAGCATTCCGGAAAACAAATTTTAAAAGGTGGGTGAGTGCATGGAAAAGCTTATTAACCTGTTTTAAAGCAGTATGAAAGGTAATAGCTTACTAGAATGGTAATGGAACAAATATTTAATTTATTTATTCGTTCGGTTCAGACACATGGTGCATATTACAGGGGTTAGTCAAACAATACAATGATACAAAACTGCTTAAAACGCAACACATCGCAAGGTATAGGTGTTAGTTGTTGAACAAAAGCATGTAAATTGTTTCTTATCAGTGCATCAAATGTTCTGACAACATAGGTCATATATGAGGACAAACTTTTACACTCCTTGGGATGTAATGCAAAATACGATAGGCGCTGTTGTAGGCAACTCACAGGTGCTTAATATCAGACTGGGTCCACTTAGACCACAGTTGGAAGGCGTACATTAGGTGTTTTAACTACAGTAGAGCACCGAGAAAAGGTGCCTTTGGATTTATTTGCTGCACAATATAGTGTTTTCACTTGTCTCTGAATGTCATTGTCATCCTTCAGTGAGGCAAGAAGTAATAGACCAAGACACCTGACTTGTTCAGCAAGCTTAGCACTTACGCCATTCAAGTAGACAAATGGTATAACATACTGTTTATAGTTATAGTGGGAAAAAACTGCACCGACTGCCTTTTTACAATTAAAGAGAATTTCATGTTCAGCAGCACAATCACAACGAACATTCAGAAGTTATTGAAAATTACTGGTGCTAGGACTAAACACACATATCATCAGGAAACATCAGGGTGTTCACAACCATGTTTCCCACAGTGCATTCCGCCCTGGCCGAGGTTACCAGAACTCAGAGTTTATCAAGGTAGACACTTTAACAGTGAATAGACACAGACTCAGAACTCACCCTTGTCTCACCCCATTGGCTATAGTAAGAGGATCTGAAAGATACGCTCCCCGCTTCACTGGCATGGTCTGGTTCCTATACCAACTCACCAGCAGTCTTACTGTACACATAGACACATGGCCTTAAATTGATTTTATAAACAATAGATCAGGGGTTCCCAACCTTTCTGTGGCCATGTACCCCTTGAGAATTTCGACAGATGAGCATGTACCCCTAGATTTGTTATGATAAAAAGGCTGAGCAAAACAACAAAAATCCACTCTCTTTTAATAGAACTTTTGTATTTTGAATATTTAAAAATAAATAATATAGTTTTCCCTTGTATTCCTAACCTGAAATGTACCCCTTGAGATAGGCAAATGTATCCCAGGTTGGGAACCCCTGCAATAGATTGTGGTTCGTTCTGTCAATGTATCACCGATGCTAAAAATATGTCTGCAACGAAAGATCCTTCGAACACTATGTCGATTTTGATGTTTAGAAACCGTTTTTTTTTCAAATTTCCGAGTGTGTTAGAAAACGGTGCTTCAACAGTCTCCAGCCCCATAAGTACTCGATCTCGTTGATATACGTTTGTATGGCCACTGAACATGAAGCAAGTTAACACTATGGGCATTAAAGGTTTTAGGGATTTAACGCCGTTCGTTCCAAACTTTTCAGCTGGGATTGAAATGAACAGTTTTTGTGTCCTGAGTGTTTGAGGAATAAGTTAAAAACGGGTCTATGAGGCCTACAGGTTTGAAGGAAGAAGTTTACCTCAGGGCCATTCCGTGTCAATTCTCAGGAAGTGGTCAGGTCACCCTCTCCAATTTTCCTGAAATTTTACTCAAATTATTATTACCCCATATGATGAACATCTGCAAAATTTGAATGAAATATGTCAAGAAATGGCATCATTACAAAGCTTTTTAGTTGGGAGTGTTTAGCCGGGGGTCGTAAATTGTTCATATTTGTGAACAACCCAAATGTGTCAGGGATGCTAGTAACTTTGCCAAATATTGAAAAAATAACATTATCTACATTTTGACTTTTAAAGGTCAAAGGTCACGGACACCCAGAGTTGACTGTTTCTAGCTCTTGCTACAAATTTCGAAAATTTTCAAACCTCGCCACGGTTTTATTTCTTGACATTTTTCGCTCATATTTGGAAAAATTGTTGCTGATAAAATTATCTTTGACCTTAGAAATCCTTATTGCAAAATATCAAAAGGTTTGTGAGATATCTTGGGCCAAACTTGGCACGAAATGAAAAACTAGAAAAGTGGGGTACATTTGTCGCCTCGGTTACCCATGACCACAGTGAAAATCTGCGTTGAAAAAATTTTCACATATTCATTATGATATGGCAA
>JGI24158J21664_10001507_pt1 | contig 26441 bp, 22 predicted proteins | sample Ectturendosymbi3_FD_21664 | JGI IMG/M metagenome (IMG submission 21664) | reverse complement strand
CTATATTTTATATTTCGCATATGGAACCAGTTTTTGTTTCAGCCAAAATCATAGGTTAACCTGTCAAAATCGATAGCCTACTTTTTCATGCAAAATTGTTTAAAGTGTTATTATGACCATTGCAGTACTGTTGCGTTTGGCAATGCATGAATAACTTTGTGTCGTAAGAATGTGCTGTGTTTGTAAATTAGATATCTGAATGCAGTAGTTAACTTGGGAGTTATTTTAGTTTTCAATGAGTTGTGCTGTGGAGTGATTTGTATACGGCACGAGTCTCTCTCACTGATGCTACCATGTGCATAAATTTAATAAATGAGTTTTCGTTCAACATAGTGATATCGTACGTTATTTTTTAGACATTGTCATTTTCTATTGTGCAAACACAAATGCATTACATATGCCTGACTGGAAATTTTCGGAAGGGGGTCGTTAGGTTAAATTGGGTTACAAAATGGATCACTGCATGAAAAAGGTTGAAAACCGCTAAAATAAAGTAACTCCTTAGCTGCATACGCCATCTGGCGATCTGTTAAATGACGCAGCACAGCAAGAATGCGCGCGCGTGTGACGTCCAGTGCTGGTTTGAAAACTGTTTTTTATTCTTATTTTCACGTTTTTGTTCTCGGCAGTTTTCTAAACACGAAAAGACAAACTGTAAATCCAATGCACTGAACCATCGTCTCACCTCTAAGTAGACAGTGACGGTGATGTAGACTTTCTCGCCGGACGGAGTGACGCGATTGAGCAAAGCTGAGTTGTGCAGCGAGCTGTCCCACGATGATTCGAATCGATAGAAGGTTCTGCATGGTTAACCGCAATTAATGACAACAGTTTCCCGCAATTTCAGCGTCACTTGCAAAGAAAAAATCCCAAAACAAACAGTCGCTCGTGACGTGGCAACAGTTACCTTCACCTGGGGAGTCCTTGATGCAGTTAAAATTTACGCGTGTTTTGGAATTTTGATTTAAATTTTTTTCCGGAAGGAAACTTGTGTGGAGGATCGGGATAACAAAGGATGCTGAAAAAGTGAATTTTGACGATATTTTTTTTTCGTTTGCTTAGGCACTAAAGGAAAAAGATGCATGGCTAGTTGTTGCTAGGATACTTGGCGCTAGCCAAATGCTTCAGTTACAGGTTTGCCAGCGAAGTAGTTCTGCAAGTGCTCAAACCCTGGGGTTTTCTGAACGTCACAAAACATTTTTTGCTGAGCACTACGGCCAATTTTTTTTGACATTGTTCAATCGACAACGAAAAGTCCCAAAATACCGTGACAACATACTGGTCTTACCTCGTGTCTCTTCCGTACGAGATGCTGAAACAAACGAAAGATGCATTACTTTTGGCAAATTACCAATTTTCATGAAAAACCCACGGTTTTTTCATTCACATCTCATTCACAACGATTTTACGAAAAAGATCGTAAAAATTAAAAGATTGCGATACATCCAATCTCAACCATGGCAGTTCGCAAGTCCCGTGCGAACCGTCCTACCTCCAGTAGGACGCAAGCAGAACACACTCAAGGTTGTCACAGTAACGGTTGTGTTAAAAAGGTGCAAATCAATTTTTAAACAATTAGCGCGATAGCCGCAAGCGGCGAAGTACGGGACTGATCTGTATATTACGATGAGGGCTTTTTGCAACGTCCTTGTGGGGGACAAAAACATCCCTGACAGAAGGCACGTTTCGCACTTGTCGCCAATTACCATGAAACATAAGTACGAAAAAATCTTAAATTTTTCTTTTCATTTCCCTGAGTAAAAGACTCGGGTAATCGCCTTGCAAACCGTCCTATGGTGAGGACAACACAGAAGAGCGCACAATTAGGAGCTTATTTCGATTTTCAAAATGCAAAAATGAAAATAAACGCAATTCTTATCGCAACACTGACACGGCTTACTAAAACACTGTGTCACACAACACACTGTTTAAGATTATGACCCACCGGTCGTCGATGGGAGGATAGACGTAATGACCCGGAAGCAGGCTGAGTGATAGGATGTTGTCTGTCGATGGGGGGCAGTCGTCTACGTCCAACTTATTACGAATTCTCCCTGTATGTGAATGATTACAAGCGTGATCGGGAGAAATTTTTGTGTCGTTATACAAAAATCAACACTATAGTTTCAGTTTCATTTTTAAGAGGGTTGAAGAGACCTTAGCTAAGCCTAATGATGGCAAGCACGATTACGATGGCGCACGTCAAAAACAAATACTGTTTTCACAGTAAAACATAACTCTTACTGGCAATATCATGCGAAGGTGCAGAGGTGAGAGAGCAGATGTTTTCCTACACTGACTGCTCAATTATTGATAATAATTGTTTGAAAAAAGCACGAGTTGCACAGAGAGCATGAACGTCATTGATCTGCGTCGTTTCCCCCCAGTCTCACTACCACGTGTTTGACCGCCTGTCGCCACCTACCGGACAAGTGCGTCACGCGTTAAAACAGTGGAACATATAGATTATTAAAAGACTAATAGCGCGAAACTACAGCACATCCACAAACACAAAATCTGCAGGACACAATCGTGATTCACATATGTTTGACATGCTGTCATGACAACATCGAAGTTTAAAAATTGTTGATAAATTTTTCTCCAGATTGAAGTACGCGCAAACTGGTGAAACAACACAATGCCATAGAAATGTGTTTTTCTGTTCAGTCAGCGAATCAAACACTCTCATTCTGTGCATGGCAGCAGTGTGCTCACCCCCCCACACACAATCAAATACTACCACAGAACATCCACGCCATTCACGAAAGCAACGAAACTGTTCATACCGACAACTACTTCTTTCATTTCCCGCCACAAAAGCTCGGGTGCGTGTTCGTACACCATGGTGACCGCGATGCGGCGCTGTATGCCTTGGTGGAGCATGAACACCCCGCTGTTTGTCGACACGTCGCCGGTGTGGTCCACTGTGACAGGGGTGTACCTGGAGGGGGAAGTGACAGGCAACTTGACTGAATGCATGCGCTGTGACAGACCTGCGCAAGGTACGGAGAAATGCGACTGTACAGTGCGAGCGGAAGACAACGCGTCGCGTTTCTCTGCCGTGTTTGCAAGTTTTCGACATGGGTTGACCGCGTAACGAACCAGGCAAGAAACTGTTGCGAAAGAAATGCGTGAGTGGCCACGTGTTCAAACCAAACACAGCCGTGCTCTTCCTGGCAACGGCGCGCAGGCGCATGGAATGGTGGAACACTAGGAAACATATCGGACCGCAAAAAATCAAATTGCAATCGCGCTGTTTTAGCAATGACACTTATCGAAGCAGGTACTCAGGCTCACAAAGCACGTCCGCTTCAAGATTTTTTCCACAAGAACTACTTACTCTCCTTGAGGTTCGAGCTCGCATATTTCGAACCAGACCATCAGGTCGTACGCACACTGGGTGCGGCAAGCCGTCGTTGAGCCGGGAAGCGTGGACGAGCCGGGCAAGCTTGTGGCCGGGACTGAGAACAAGAAGAAAGTGCAAGTCGGTTTTCCAACACTACAAATCTGTTCAACAACAGAAACAAGACGTTTGAAAACGCTCGACACTTTTTGCACAATATTTTCTCTACAGTAGGAATACGCATGAAAGCACCAGTAATGCACAAGTTCAACTTCCACGACACAGTTAGAAATCAACCGAAATAATGGAGAAAAGTAGAACTTAATTTCAAAAATGTTTGGGTTTGATGGGTATGAGTGTGCTGGCCTTCGGTGCCAGTGTTTCGTGTGCGTGATGGTAAGGAAAGTCAACTGCTTCAAAAAAGGTCTTTCAAATTTTCATTTTAAAATACGGAGGCCAACATGGTATCATCGTAAAAAGACCGTAGGCGTCAATGTGTAAGGGTCTCAAACACGCGGCTCACCGAGCTTTGTTTCAAGTCCGTTGAACATTTATAACTTTGCCTAGTTTCGATTGATAAGATTCAAGTCAAAAGAGTTATGTTTTAATTTTGCTCAACTTCTCATTCGCATGACGCTATACGTAAACACCAAAGTTGACCCATTGTGGTGTAACACTGAAACGCTCGGATAGGCGTCTATACTGGATGCGATCTTCGTAACATTGCTACGTTTGAAACCAGATTAGTTACATGTACGGTGTAGTGGTTAACAGAGATCCAGACGAATACTTTTTATAAATCCATTTTGATTGCTAACGCATAAAAAATAAGCTTAATTTGTGGGCGAATCATGCTTGAGATTGAAACTTACGTCATTCCACACTTTTAAACTCGTTAGAAAAGTTGAACCACGTTCTTTGACACAGTCCGCTGGTTAACAGTTAAATTTGTTTGACGAGTATGATTGCACAACCCTGCAACCAAACATTAGCTTCCCTAGTTTTTCAGCTAAAAAAACGAAAATCTCTTTCACACTGAACTGCCTAAGCTTCATGAAATTAATAAATCCTGTTTTTTTTTCTGGTCATGTCTCAACCAAAGTTTTTTTCTGTTTTGAGACGTGCGCATTTCGCTTCTTACACTGGTCCTCCAGATTTCTGCGCTCACTGCACAACAGACCCTTTCGCTTAGTTTGCTCCCCCTGGTGGAAACGTGCCGAAAACAACGCCACTGCCAGTTACTGTGTACTTTCAAAAAACAATCGCACCTGGTTTGGATAGTGGAGCAAGCGTCATCTGAGTCGGTCGCCTCGTTTTCAGCAATCTGCAGAAACAGCATCTATCTATCACCAGTTGCTGTGTTTTCAGAAAGTGTTGTCGTTGCGGCAAAACAGCTTCACATAGCATTGCGGCCAAACGCAGACTGAAGCATTGTAGCAGTCACACAAAAGCGCGGTTTGAAATCAAATGTAAAACATTACTTTTAAGCACCGCTTGACGCATTTCCCCGAAATTCATTGATCTTGAGCATAAGCAATCACGGATATTTTAAGCTTCGCCAACTTTAACCCCCAAGAACTTCGCGTTTTTTTTACAAATACTTCACATGTGAAGGTTTGTGAATCGGACTCATACCGTAACCAACGTAAACCTGCAACATACGTTTCCATGTCTTTGCTTTCATCATGCAGAGGATGATGAGAGAAATGACCAAAAATTTCAAACACAATCGGTTGGTTTCGAATATAGTCAATGAAACTGTCAGTAACTTTCACACGAAACTGAAAAAAAAACAATCATAACCAAAACGTTACTTTTTTACGACCTTGCCCACTAAAAATTTTCATGCCAATGTCAACACGGTCGTCGAAAATATGAGGACTAACACAAACTATGCCAGCGTTCCAACCTTTCTTTTTTCAACCACTTCAAACTCAACGAGCATATTTCGCCGATAGATGAAGTTTGACACCGCAAAAATATCCACATTGAATCATTAAAATTCTATGCAACTTTTGCATAGAAGTCGGACATGGTGGCTATTACTTTATATCCCTTTTTCTGTTTCTTTTGCTTCGCTTTTCTTGTAATGGAAAAGAGACTTACATTCTGAACGTGGTAGAAGCCAAGCGGAGCGCCTTGCCCAGTGTTCTGCAGTGGTTCAGTTGAAAAGGCTTCATCTCGTCGATGAAGAAAACTGCGAGCAGAACAAACGCTAAAGCCAGTCAACCGCAAACGACACTTAAATCTCATATTGCCACCTATGATAAAACATGCGTGGGAAAATGGGTCAACACAGCTTCACTCGCAGGCAGATCATACAAATGTATTGCCGGCATTGGTGAAGTTTGTACGAAAGATGCCACAGTTATTGGTAGGATTTGGTAAGCGCGCCCTGGCAAGCAATGCCCCAGCAGCCACAACTGTCCCAGCGCAAATAATCACAAAAATATGTTGTCTGACTCGATGCGCGACGCAAACCAAAGCAACTTTCTCCAGGTCTGCTTAGCACGACTGGCAAAGTGGAACAATCACCGACGACGCGACGTTTTTGCCAGGTTCATTGCAAAACCGGGAAGTCTTGCCTAAGATTTATGTTTAACCTCTAAACTCAGGGTCACGTCCTCTGTGACGCAAAACGGATGGTCAGAACACGTGGCAGTTTAACGGCAATGATGAGATTTATAGTACGTGACTGAAAATTGAAGGAAAAGACTCAGTTCGTCTTTTTACATCACAGGAAAGAAATTACCGATAGCGCAGCAAATAAAAGTTTCCGTTAAATGCCTTTGAACGTTTCCGTTCAGGCGCAGGTACTCTTACTTAAATTGGCAAAATATATCGGCGTATTTGGACGATATTCCAACAGCGTCAAGTATTGTGATGCGAAACTGAAATTCCGATCCAAGCTCGAGACGGCTTGGTACTGCGTCCATGCTGTTCGTGCAGGCCATTTCTTCGTTAATGTCTGTTGATTCTGCAACCGAGATATAGAGTTGTTGATGGCAGTGCAGCCACATCCAACACATTTTCGACCAGGGCCACGACAAAAATCCTTAAGCGCACATCGCACGGTTCATGTTCTAAGTTTTTATCATTTTTGTATCTGGAAACATAACGAACAGGGAAGAAAACTTTCATTGAATCGGAGTAAAAACATTTTTGAGTTGTTACTTTCACCCTCAACCGCACAATACTGCGATGCAACTTCTACTGACGACAGCCTGTCCCCCGCAACCTCCTGGACCGACCAGAAAGGCAGAGTATTAAGGCGGTGCAGGAGATTCCCTTGCATGTGATGCACAGCTGCGTTGCGAACATGAAAAATATGACGTTGGTAAAGAAGAAAATACGAAAGTAGGCACCTTTGCCTTTATCAACGCAGCATACAAGGAAATGGTCGGATGGATGGTAAAGCCGGACCAGTATGGAGCATAGCGCCAAGTTTTGTGAAAGGTACGAACCACAAGGCAAAAAAACGGAGCAACTTGGCAACGAGTAACAACAACTCAGCCTGTAAAATTGTTTTTCAGTCATGAATTGTTAATGACCCAACACTCCAGTCCAGACGTACCAGAAAGCCCCTGCTGTCGATCCAAAAGAAAAAAAACAGAAAATATCGCAGGTTTTGACACAGAAACTTGCCGATACTTTCAAGTCCATCAAAAGTTGCTGATCCCAAGACCGTCTTCGAAAAAGCGGACTTGTCGCAACTTTCTATCAACGAGTTCTCCGCCGACGAGTCACCGCGGCCTTCGACCACCCGCACGTTGATGTCATCGTTGAAAACGGGGTTGCCGTCTGACGTAGATGAACAGCCGTCGTCCTGCAACGTTACACTGACGTGGGTCTGTTTTTTTTTCGGTCATAGACCGAAATGTTTTTGAAATAACCGACAAAAATTAAGTCATTTCTGTCAGAATGTCTAAAAATATAGACTAATGAACACTGTTACGGGGAGTTTTAATACAGATGTGAGACAAATGACCGAAATGTCGCAGCAAAAAATGACCCAGACGTGGGCAATCAAAAAAGGGCCAAGACTGCTGATGATTTGACGCAGTCCAACAAGCGATTGCGCAGCGCCACAAATAATTCAATCATATGAAGTGCTTTTGGTGACGGCAAGGCGTCACACACGTATGCTCGGGAAAAAAGCTCTCAGCGAAAAAACGAGGCACAGTCATCTGTTCCGTGGAAGAAACTAGCCGCGCAGGAGAACGCAAGTTCAAGACACGGAAAGTGGTATTTTGATGAATGCCTTGGAACGATAAATTTGGAAAAGCACCAAACAGCCTCACCTTCGAGCGCCATTGACTTGAGCGCTATAGTGAAAAAACTGCTTTTGCAGCATGAATAATTTATAGCGACTTGCAAGGGTACTTTCCAACAGTAAACGAGACAGGCAAAACTCAAAAAGCTTTCCTAGCGGCTGAGGTCAGAATATCGCTTAACAATTTTCCAAAAAATACGAGGGGCATGACTTGTGTTGTCGTCGCCAACGTAAAGACAAAAGATGGCGAGTTTATTGCTATGGACGACATTGTCCGAAGAACAATTCGAAATTCACACGGAAACGGCGAAAAATTTTGCACCCGGCCGCTCAGTTCAAATTTCAAATACTGAGAACTTTACCTCAACGTTAATTTGATCGAACTTGATGTGAGCCATGGCGGACTGTCTTCGGCTAGTGTACTGGATCGAGCTGTTGTTCCACTCATCGTTACGATACGTTTTCGAGTCTGAAACGTTACATGTGTGACTCGAAAGCGTTTAGGAAAACGATCCCGCGACGTTGCGTGCCCCCCCCCAAAAAAACAAGTCCGATTCCACGGGGACAGCAAAGGACATAACGCTGCGAGTGACCCACTATCATACGGGCCCCCAAACATTGCCAATTGAGAATGAGTGACACTGACGAGAGTGGAGCAGACAACGAGCAACAGAAATACAGCAAACGAATAACGCACAAAGAGTTACCTAAGATTGGCTGCACAGCAACGCGTAAGTATCCGCGGATCTCACCGCCCTCGCTTACAACCGCCATCTTGTGCACCAGAGGCATCGGAACCAGAAGATTGCTCAAGAACACGAAGCCTCTAAAGTTGAGAAGGAACAGCGATCAGGTGCGAAGTTGCAGATGAAATGATTGTCAACAGAAAGTTTGGCAGACACAGATTCCATTTTGAAAACGCGTTTAACACGTTTATGTTTTATTTTTATATTTCTTCTTCGGAACACTTTCAAAGTACGCTCAAGTTCCAAATCAAATTAAATGCATTCATGCTCTTGACGCCACCTTGCAAGTAACATAAACGCAAGCAACCATGCGAAGTTCACGTCATTTCCCAGTGCGGATCAAAATGATAATACCCGTAACCACATGCACATGATCTGAATACGTTCAATGATGTATTTGTATATCACAGGGTGATCCAAAATAATGTATCCATTTTATTATCGCTATCATGAATGTCAAATTATCACAGGCTTCTCCAGGTACATCATAGAGCTCCTAAGTTTTATTTCCTAGCTTCCGTGGATCAAGCAGCAAGGTACTTCGTGCAGGAGTGGATCAAGATTGTAGAAGCCTATTTCGCAACGGAATGAATTGTCCGAACTCAAAAATTTCGGAGGGACTTTCCAGGCAGAAACGCTCCAACCAGACTAACAATAAACCGCCTCCTGCACAAATTCAGGGAGACGGGAAGTGTACAGGATAACATTAAAGGTCGCATTGGCCGGCCATGGTCAGCGAGGACAGAAATCACATCGTGACTGTGAGACGAGAAAATCCACAAGACGTTTGTCCCAGGAGACAGATCTTTCAAGTTCAGTTATGTGCATAATGCACGAGGATCTTCACCTGTTTCCGTATAAGATACAGATTTTACAACTTCAGGTCGATGCTAAAAGGCTTAGAGACGTGAGTTTGGGCAAACCATCAGTCAGAGAATCACATACCATCCTGATTTCTTGGACTTACATTTTTTTCAGTGACGAGGCAAATTTCCACCTTAGCGATCACGTGAAGAAACAGAATATGCACTTTGGGGCTCAGGCTCATGAGCATCAGTATCGCTCACTTAGCGTGGAGAAAGTGACTGTTTCGTGCGTGTTGGGTCCTAATAGCAATATCGAGTCATACTGATTATAGGATGCTAATGGACGTCTGGTAACCGTGAAAATAGAGCAATATATTCAACTACTAAGAAAATTCATTCCGGTACTGAGGTGGAAACGAGGAGTGGACATAGGTACTGTGATTTATCTGTAGGATGGAACAACACTGCATTGCTCTAATGCTTCACTCCAACGATACTTCCCTTGGGACAGGCCCATCTTCCATTGTACAGACCACCCTTGGCCTGAACATTCTCCAGATCTAACCCTTTAGATTATTTTCTGTGGGGATACCTAAAAGACAGGGTCTACGCTAGCAATCCCCAAACTTTTAATGCGCTCAAGAATAANATTCGAACGGAGAAGAGGAGAATTCCCATGAGATGTTGGATAGGGTCATTACAAACTTCAATGTGCGAGAGTAGCCACAGTGATTCAGCGCCAAGAAGCTTGGATCGAGCACATTACAAAGTATTGAGCTGTGGTCGCAAATTTGTGGTGTAAGGGGAAAAACTTACGTGTCTGTAAGACAGGCCAATGAAAAAACTGACGAAGTATTCTTTTCAATACAAAATGTTGCTTTATCAAAAATGGATACATCTTTCTGGACCACCCTTATATAGGCCTTCATGTTACATTGCCAGCAGGAACGCGACACCAACCTCCCGACGATGTTAAACCACGGCGTCCGGTCATAGAAAGGATCCTGGTGACTGAGAAGGGCATAAATGGCCGACTCGTAATCAAGATCGGACATGGAAGATGACTTATGCATGCCGACAGGGGACGACGGGGTAGAGCGCGCGGCGGGGAAGGCATTGACCGTCGGGCTGCGACGCCCGAGGAAGCTGGAGTCGGACGCAACGACGGGGAAGTTGCTCGTGTTCGCTGATCTGCAATCAGCAACAGGGCTGCTACTGATCGGCGTGTTGCCACAGTCGGGCGTGCAGTCGTCGGCGGCGTTGTTTCGGAGGCAGGACAGCGAGAACGTGGGCCGCTGCAAGCGCCTTCAGCGGGGCGAATTTCGCAGCCGAGAGCAAAGCCATGATTACGATGAAAGATTTAAAAAAATGCATGTCACAATACAGCAAGTCGGACGTGCAAGTGCATGCACGGACAATCAACCGTTTTTAGCCGCCAGCGTTTCGTCACCATCCGATCGATCAGAGCAAAGCAAAAAACAGAGCGGAACGCTGGTTATGCTGGTGCTGCATAAGCTCGTCGCGCACCCCTTTTCAGCAATTTCGCACCGAGAAATCTTGGACAAAGAAAACGATAAGTCGTCCACAACACAAGCGTGCACAGAGGTCATTATCAGTTCTAATTTTCTTGACAAAATTCGAACGCACTGCACAAAAAATGCTGCAGTCTTAATGGCAAAAGGAGCTGTTCTACAGGAAAGAAAACCTGAAGCTGCCACTGGCCCAAAGAAAGCGTTTGCAACACTTCCCTCGCAACATCACGTTGAAAAGTTCAGTACTGATGGTGCGAGAAAAAGAATTCGAAAGCTTGGACAAAATCTCTTAAACTTCAACATTCGCCAACAGTTGCAAAACACAGTCACCTTCCCAGCATTTTAATCCAAGCGAGGCGGTCTCTGAAGGGGTCGGGATTAGCAGAAGGCAGGGCGGGGTCGCCTGGAATGTCCGACATCTGGTCGTACATTTTTCGCATCAGTTCCAGCCGTTGCCTGTGCGCAGCATTAAACGTTCGTCAGGTCGACAACACCAAAAACAAACCAACTCTGTCAAAAACGTGGCTGTCAAATCCAAACGTGAAAGCAAACAGGAAAAAGGAACTTTAAGCGCACACCTACAGATTTTCTCGGTTACCGTTACAGCCAGAAAGATATCATGGTTTACCCTCTGCCAGTTACGAGCGTGAAGTAGCGAATAAAATAAAAAGACTACTTCGACAACAACCTGAGCTTTTGCAGAGACCACAGATGAGTGGCCCCGTTCTTGTGGTCGCTGACTTTGACTGCGACCACCGTCCTGTTGCATGGGCCAGGCCTGCCCGCCTCTTGAGCAGGGACCAAGTCAGGAGGGAGCGGAGAATAAAGCGTGTCGGTCAAGAGCACGAACTGAAACAGCACCTGTAACAACATTCGTCTCTCAATGGCTTTCGTGACTTAAAAACGAATTCAATGTTATGTATCAAGAAGACTGATGTCAAATGTATTACGCGTTGCCGAATAAAAAAGAAGTTTGCAGCAAGTGGGTTCTGCATATGCCATGATAAGGTACTAAGGCCCCAAGTCGAATCAATCAGCACATTTTTTCTAATAGGAATTCAATTTCACGAAGCTCTAAGCATCCTTAATTCTGATATNTTATTAAAATAGAATAGGATTTCAAGACTGACGATGCATAGAGTTACGTGAAAACGATATCATTTTTTTTTTTAATCTGCAGATTGATTCGACTTCGTCGACTTTGTGGAGACTCGTTACTTGAATACAGATATCTGCGAGTTTGAATCATCGCAAGCTAAGAAATAAGCAAAGCCCAGTCGGCGGATTCCTCGGAAGCTTGCAGCAAACTTCGAGCTTTTACCTATCCCAACATAAACTAACGCTTTCAACGCTCCTTCAGCACAATTAGTATTTTACCCGCGCTGGCGGTCATATCCTTTACCGAATGCAACTACATATCAATTGCAAACGAGCCTTTCGGGACTGGAGTTTACGAGACATGTTTCGGACGCATGACAACATGGCAGCAGGTATCATGAATCTAACAGGGCTACTACAGGACGCACTAATAACATTGTTTTCAAATCAAACGACCGATCAGGTGCAAAAACAGGCTACTGGAAAAAAAGTCATGCATACGACCTTCTTCTTCAATTCGACACTAATGGCATTGGCTTCTTTGAGGAATATGGCATTTCCCCACAATTCGTCTCGCAGCGATGTGAACTGATATCCTCGCCATATGTCCCAGGCCCATTGTGCCAACTGCCGATGGTGCTCTGTCCATCCCGTGTTAGAGCACGTGGACGGTGCAGGACTTTTCACTGTGCAGAAAAATGGTTGGTTCCGCAAAAAAACTTCGTGTACGCTCAAAACTTGCAAGAGTCACAAACGCACTGGAAATATGATTTAACCGCGCAGCTCAAACTCATTCTGCAACAGGAAACCGGGTTAGGGTTTCGAGAGTCTTCCTCCCAAATATTGTTTTCTTAGTAAGCGCTGACAGGAAGGCATATGGATGGCACTTTTTTACGGAGGGACTCGACAGCTGTATCAACAGGTGAAAATCACAAAAACAAAATCTTTGTTTGGAACAGTCACATTTATATATACAGGGCCAAACAAAGATTTTGTTTTTGTCCCACTTGGATTTTAGTTTTTAATAAGCTTGATCTTGCAATTCATTTCCCAAGAAATATGGTAAGTATCCACTTGCTGTCGTCTCTATATAAATAAGTATCCGTTTTGCCTTTTTTCTTGTTTTAGAAAATTGCGTTTGTGAAGTATTTCGGCAAGCTTTTTTTTAATTGGGCGTAACTGCTCTACCAGTTACTTCAAAGGAATGAAGAAAAATACCACTGTAAGGAACGTAAAACATTACAGATATAACTTCTTCACGCACAAGCGAAATGCCTGGTGGTCCCGTGCCTGTAGCAGAAGCAATCGCTAAGCCAAAAAGATTGCTGCCACAAATTGTTCTTGGATTAATTCAAGGATAGTTCAGCTAATGCTGATCAAACCATCATTTTATTCACATACGTATTCAAACAAACTACACAACAATTACCTCTATCAACTGGAGCTGGGTGTATTTCATTGGAGCTCAGCGCTTGTGTCTCTACCTGTTGCTGAAGCACTTCCAGTCTATGTTCATATTCCTAATGACACAAAACTGATAAGAAAAAAGTCAAAATCGATCTTTATCCACAAAACGCGGAGACACTTTGTTCCACATGCTTGAAAAGCACAAATTTCAGCGAATGAAACTTCCAATACCTACTTTCCCAACGATATTGATTGGGTACTCCATCTTCGGAAAAATAAGGTTCGTAGAAATTAACGGCGGTCTAACCATCCATTACAGAAAGGACAACTAACAGCTCACGGATTCGGCAGGGGAATCACAATCAACACGTGAAATATCCTATTTAATCGCTACAAAAATAACGACGGCTTTAACACTTGTTCTTGAACTCCAGTAAAGCAAAGCTTGTAAGCGAGCTTAAAGCTTGTTTCACCAATAGCCAGAATCGAAAAGTGCTCTCATGTTATAGTCTTATCTTAATGTTTGCAAACCACAGTTACACCAATACGTTGCCTGTGTTAGAAGTAATCAACTATACTTCTGGCAAAGTGTCCGTGCATTTTTGCAGTTTTCTTTTAAATATGTGTTCACAACCTTTGTGAATTTCACTTTTTTCGAGATCAAACAAGGTGTAATATTTTTCACTTTTAGACGGAAGTCGCTTTCCAAACATCCAAAGGAAAGGTAGGAAACTTAACAGGAAAAGCTGAAATACATCGTAGTCAGTTTCAAACACCTATTCTCCGTCCGAATTAAAAAATACAGTATGTGGTCAATATTTCATGTGAAGAACTCTGGTGGCGAGCATCATTTCCGGATATTTGTAGACCGTTTTAATCGTATTAGTACCTAAAACGCACTTCAGTCTTTTCTTGCTGTGGTGTGCAGTGCATCTCAGATGAAAAGGAAGCTATTTGCAGTGCCACGCGTCATAGAGAAACCTTATCAGGCTGACGTAAACCGACGTGTGGAATGACCCGGTGAAGCACACAGGTCTCAAAGAACAGCGGGGCTTTGTGTGACCTCTGAATATCATCATTTCCTCGGCCTATTTCGCTCGACAACAGAATGATGTCGATCGAGCTTGCAGCTTACCTAATCTCAGTTAGCTTCAGCGTTTTCTGAAAGTTACGTAAGGTTCTCCGGAATTAGACCGACGAAGTTTTCTTAAATAGCGACTTCATCAAAGTTGCTGATTGTGGCAAATGAACTGCCTTACAGTTCGTGAAGCAAGAACGCTTGGTCTTGAATAGTATCAATACGACGCGAATTCTACTTCCTGGTGGGATATGTAAAGATAGAAAAAATATTTTGCATGCTCCCACATACTGAAATATGTCACTAAAAAAATTATTTTCCCTTCTTTCATCACAGATGACATGTAGAAGTGTGAACTGAACAAACACATAGTGGGAAGAACGTTGCTTTGAACGTAATACGCCTCTTTACGCATTTACGTCCATTGCATTGACTGACAACTGAACTTAAGGAGAACTCGTAGTCACATCGGAGTGCTCGTGAAAAAGTTGACATCAGCCGTAAATGAGGAAGTGACACCAAAAACGGATTTCGGTTGCATTGGCTTCGGTTAATTTCAATGGCAACTCATCTAACATAGCTGGATGACAGACTTCTCTGAAATAAGCTTTTGCTGGCTCTCGAAAGTTTGCTTTGATCGAATGCTGTCATTTGCATGTGACCAGTAAACAGCACGGCACTTTTCCCAATCGGTGATGTGCGCCCTGATCAAGTATGCGAATGGAGAACGCTCTGCACAGAGTTGGTTTTCAGAACATGTTTCACTCTTGTGGATGGGCTGAAAATTTTGGTATCTTTCTTGAAACCATCATAAGCAAGAGAACAACATCGTATTGGAAGTAGTCTGGCAGTGCGACTTTCCTTTTTTTTCAAGATTTGTTGGGGACTTATATTCAGATCGATTGGTTGGCAAGCTAAACAGGTTATTATGATAATCCACATAGCAACAGCTGAAAAGCAGTCAAGTCCTAGAGTTCGTGAAATCAGAGTTTACACAAACAAGAGCTGATGAGAAAACCTTTATTGCCAAAAATTTTTGAAAACATGCATGCAAAATCCAAATAAGTTACCATTGTAAACGTTTCCAATTATACACTATAGTACTGAGCTGCAACTTGGTGCTACCACGGCTTTACGCAGCCTACATTAAGTGGTGCATCTTCAGAAATGAAAGCATGCCAGAAAAGTAAAAAAATGGTACGAAATTGCAAACACCGACCATTCATATGCCATTTGTTTTTTTGATGTTAAATTGATCCCACAGGCGAACCAGTACAAACCAAACCAGTGTGGTTCTTTTGTCGAGGTATTTTTAAATGAAACCGGTTCATGCATTGCCAATTTAACCGCTTCACCGCAATGTTGCTACCTTGAAGTTTTCTCACACTGGGATGTGGCTGTGGGTGACGATTTTTTGCTGCGTCACTGACTTTCAAAGCCCGGCTGTGGCGAACGAGACCACCTTTACCAAAACGGTAAAAAATTTCGGTGAGTAATTTCTGTTTTCTGATATTGAACGGATGGTCCAACAGAAAAAAGAATGGAGCAACTAGGTTGACATAAACATCCTTGTGATATAATATCGGGCCAAGTACGCGGAGGTTCCTCTACGACATGCTATCCGCAAAAATATAGTATGTTGCATGTCACTAAATATAACTTACAGGTGTGACATGCATTTAAATTAGTGGTACAGAGCAGAACTTTTCGTGCCGAAAAGTCAAGAAAAAGGCTAGGTTAAAGTTATAACAGCGGACTATCCACACCTTTGCTATAAATTTACAGAGGACCTTCAAAAGTGCTATTTCCTATTTTATACAAATTGTCTTATCACGCTATCTAACAAATACTTCAACCGGGATTATTCAAATGCTGTGGAAGCGTTCAGCAAAAGAACAGGTTTGCGCAGAATGAGCAATAAAAGCGAGGAGATGATTAGGATAAAAGACTTACCGGAACGAAACTCGACCAGGGCTACGTCTTTGACTACATGAAAGCAGCGCCGTCAATACTATTCGTCGACGATAGACGCGACATGGAAACATCAGAAAATCGAAATTTTAACTGGTGCGCAAACTATGTTCGTATTAAACGTTTCCGTCAGACGTACGAACGTTTTTGGAGCATTTGGTGGCCTAAAAAGATTTCCACGAAAACCTGGTACTCTTTTTTAGAAGAGAACGGTAGCTCAAGAGTCTTGTTATTTTATGCGCAAACCTAAAGTGGTGAATTTGTTCTACGATCGCAGTCGAACTTTCGAAATAAAATGGTAGAATTATCGGAAGACGCAAATGAGCGCCATCTAAAACATAGCTCAAAAACGTACAACATTGATGATCGTTTCTTGGCTACACGAGCAACTACGTACCCATGGCTTTCACGAAAAAAGTTCAACGGATATTTTACGAACGTCCAAAGGTGTGACAACTGTGAAAGACATCGATGCCATCATAGGAAAGACAGCGGTATCTCAATATAAGCACGCAATTTGCATTTTGTTCTTGCAAATCAGATCTGAAAGCCTTCTTTCGAAGATCAATACAACTGACGCAGTTGCCTAAAGCAAAACATTTACAGCCGTGAAAAAGATAGTAAGCAGACATTTCTTGTGAAAAAAAGTTACGCAGTTGATTTTCAAAAAGCATTGCAATAGTGAAGTGCAATGGTGAAATGAATGGTTCGAAACCTATGGGAAGAATGTTCTGGTCGATCGCGGGAAAATGTTAGTCTTGCGGATGCTCGTGAAAAACAAAATTCGGTTGATCATCAAAGTTGTGCCGTGAAAAATCACACATCAGGAAATGCAAGACAGGCCACGAATCTTAACTGACTGGGCCCAAAAACGTGAATTTACATAATGACAAAATCGAACTGAAAACTGTGGCAACATAAAGCAGTACGGAAATTCAAGTTACTCAACTAATACCCAGCACTGAAATTATAAGCAAAAATCGATAGCATAAACGAGGCAGGCAGGTGCAAAAGTTATTTCACAAGACATGATGCAACACAACCAAGCGTTATCACGGAAACCGCACGCTACGAGCACAGAACAAAATTACGTGGAAAAACACAGCGAGGGCATTTTTCAAACAATTTACATCGCACGTGCTTGCCTTAACATTGCGCGCCTGCTGAAATCTCAGCACTTGACCGAACGATATATTATTTCGTCAAGAGACTTCTTTTGAGGAAAAGCAGCGCAGTGCACGACAAGCTGAAAGCAGTGGCGCAAATCAAGCACAGACGTAAGCAGCAAACACGCATCGAAAAGTTAAGAAAAACGTAAGGCAATAATTGACATCAGCTTCGAAACTAAAAGCTAACAACATGTAGTTTGTCTCGTTGCTTGTTTGCTGACATGCAAAGAAAACCAACAGTTCGAGCAAATGTAATAGAAAATGGCTGAGAAATCACTTGATGTCAATCACTACAATACTTAATCGTTTCATCAGCGACGGTGCCTACATCTGACGCAGTGAAAATACAATATTCTTCCGTAAACATCGTTTACTTTTTTGGAGCGAGTTTACTATCGTACCATTTCAATGAAAGTAATTTGCAACTTACTCAACCTTAAAATTGTCTAGACATATGCATATAGTTGTTCATTTCAGTGTATCAGCAACACACTGCGATTTTAGACCTTTTCAGAAAAACAAGTTTTACGAAAAAAGGATGAATCAAAGCAACTCAACTTCATCGCAGCAAAAAGTAAAGATTTAAATGACAGGCTGTTATCTTAGTTGTTTTATTTCTAAATGAAGGTCCTAAGTAAAACCTTCACATTAAGTGGTCAGAACATTATCTTCAACAAAAACACTGCAAACCGAGGCAAGTAATCACCGAACCTAAACCTTTGCAGGTGCGTAGCAAAGGAGTAAAATTACGCATGAAATTTTCGGTAAGCAACTTGCTATTTTGAATGGACAGTTACGATCGTGATTAGAAAAAACGAAAAGAACCAAGGCAAAAAACATACTGCGACCCAAGCACCGAGTAACACAATGTTGCGTTAAACTAAGAATAACGCGTTGTTTCCCCCACGTTCACACGACAGATGTTCAGGAAACATCTCCGTTCCTAAAAGTTTGACGACGAAACGGGGGTTGGTAAATACCCTGACAGGGCATTCTTTTCCTGCAATCTCCAGTAACTTTTCCGTCCGCTGCTGCATCTAGGCTGTCGGTGAGTTTCAAAGGTTCAACAGAAAGGCTGCCAAGATCGTCGGTAGCCGTGGACATGTAAGGAGGCGATTCATTCGACCGGACGACGTCAGGCTTAGACGATGGTCCGTCAAGTGGATTGTGGTATATCTGCGGAGGGAGGGGGTCGTACATCGCAGACGACGATGAGCTATGTCTTGGATTTTCACCGATGAAAAACTGCACACGCTCGGGCCCGCGGTTTTGGACGTTTGCTGCTTGAAGCGGTTCGTAAAACCCATACGGCGGAAGCGCTTGCTGGATGTTTTCCAGTGACTGGTTGTTGTTGTAGGTCGACGCTATTTCGTAACTGGCAAGAGGGGGGAAAGCTGTGGATTCAGGCACAGCCCTGTAGTGCGATACTGGAAACTGATAGTAATTCGCGGGGTTGCCAAACCTGTAACCATACGACGGATCAGGGATCCAGGAAGGGTGGTACACTGGCTGGCTCCAGTTCGTGTAGGTCCCAATGTTTCGCGAATGCGCGTCCGAGCGATGCAGTTTGTGGGGAAAATTCAACTCGACCGACGGCTGTGACGGAGATTTATTCACATACGGATCCTGAAAAGCTCCCCAAGTTTTTCTGCGTTGCTGAAAGTAGTAGTTTCGTCCACGCGGCACGCTGTTCGAAGGACCAGCACGGGTGAGCAGGCCCTGCTGCGGCCCAGGCTGAGTTTTCATTCCTTCATTAGCATCTGAATTAACTTGGTCGTTAGCGACCTGATCCTTGTTGACATTTGTTGGCGAAGAATCATTAGCATTTTCCTGAACAGTCACTTCATCTTTGAAACGCGTTTCGAAATTCTTCCGATGCTGCGTTTTGTCCTTGGAATTGGCCTCAAGACAAGATAACGTTTTTCTTCGCGGACCTTCGAAATATTTTCTTGTCGGCTGACGTTTCTTTTCCAGTTTCTGGCATTGGCCGTTGCCCTTGAACGCAAACCGGGGAGCTGGGAAGTTCTGGTCGGGTTTAGATTGTTTCTGAACGTCCCGCAGTTGCCTGCGCCGTTCCTTATTGATTTCTTGCGACCGCAAATTGGCCTGGTGCCGCTTCTGCTGCGCCTCCCAACGCAGCCTGCCTCTTCGAAAAGCGACGTCGTTCTCCATCAACCAGGCTATCTGCTCGTCCTTGGTTTTGATGTGGTCTGGAACGACAACGCCCGGCGACGGTTTGCTGAAGTCGTCCGATTGGATGAAACGCGGGGATTTGTAAGCGTCGGATTTCGACGACGCAGGTTTGCCGCTGTCGGACGTGTCGCTGGAAACTGTATTGGTGTTCGCTTTCTTCGCAGGCGCGTCGCCCCGCGTCATGTTTGACGCAACGTCCTTGACGAATTCTTCCATCAACAGGGACTTTCCGTATTGTGCGTTTCCGGAGAAAGCCTTTTCCATCTCCTCCATTTTTCTTTTCATCAACTGCATTTCCTCCTGCTTACATTCGTTGTCCTGCTTCACGCCTTCCAGCATTTCGATCAGCGTGGACATGCTGTCCTTCAAAAGCCTCACCTCGTCAGCCGGCTGATTTTCGGCCTGAGATTCGACGGTTGAATCATCACCAACGACTCTGTCGACCAACTCCTTCACAACATCTTTGACGACCTCTCTGCGCTCGAAATCGTACAACGTTGCGTCGTCAACAATAACAGCCTTGTTAGAACCATAGATAAAGCTTTTGTCGCTTTTACCATCACCGCAGATGCCAATCGTATCCATCACGTCCCTAGCTACCGACTTCCACGTCTCAGATGGGTTTGGATCGCGTTTGCCGTACTGTTGACACATGTCTTGCAGACGCAGCAAACACATAGCTTCAATCTCACTGTGGGTCATGTTGAAGCCATTCAGAGCCACCAAGTAGCAAATTTCCTTTACAGCTTGCACTTTTATATCGGCCATTGTCATCCATCCCGTTTTCCGAGCCGATCTGGTTGCCTGGGACTTTAAATCGAAACAGTCAATTTCGAGGTCACTTGATTTTTTGCCGCCAGTTGGCAACCCGCAACGATTCACAATCATTCGAAGCTTTTCGGGCGTCACGTCCTGACGAAGCTTCGTGATCAGCTTCCAGCTTTCGTCGCACGGTAGCTGACTGTCGTACGCGCCACTGCTCTGCCTCTGCTGGCCAGTCAGAAGCCGATCGCCCAGTCAGAGCGTATTGGCGCGGGGTCCACGGAAGCAAACAGCGAGGAAGGAAAGGAAGAGCGAAGAGAAAAGTGGAAGTACATGAAAGAAACAAGAAAGATAGCGGTAAGTTACATGCCGGTTAACAGCAGCAACAAAGGTTAGGAAGGAACAATAGGTCATAAAAGCTTCCAAAACTCTGGCATTTTTCAAAAGCAACAAGAGCATCACAGAAGGGAGCATTTTTACTTACAATGAAATAAGACGGTGCTGTTGAGTTCAGCATGCTCTCACTACGTCTGTTAGTCTCGCAAACTTGAGCATTGTGCTTCATCGTCAACCGCTTAACTGAATGGAAAGCGCGTGCCCCGACCAGGTCTCGCCGTACTACGGCTTGTCATTATCTTTGAAAAGACGCCGGACGCAGCACGCGAAAGATCGAGAAAACCGCCAATGCCCTGGGATTTTTTTTCGCTGAGACATTTCGGACATTTGTCCCATAATACCATTAAAACTCGCCGTTAACAGTATTCGCTAGTCTATCTTTTCGGACATTATGACCAAATTGACTTAACTTTTTTCGGTCGTGTAAAAAAACTTCGGTCTATGACCGAAAAAAACCTTCGCCTATGCCTGGATTGCCAGTCGCTGCGGTTGCCAGGCAAATGAAATCTGGCGTGAACGCTTGAAAATGCCTTGGTAACATGGAGTGAGGGCGGGCCCTTTCACTAGTCAACTAGGCGGCCGCCTACAGCGCAGATTTAAGGGGGCGCAAAATCCGCATTATTTATTGGTTTCCATGGCCTGAATGTGACGTGTAGCGGGGACGTAAGTATTGAAGCTTGCATAGATCGCAGAACTGTCTTGGGCCGGCCCTGCATGGAGTGATGCTGATTTGACCGGCATTCACAACTTCAACAGAATACATTGTAAGAGTATGTGAAGGTATTCACGTGCAGAAAAACAACATTCATAGAATGAGACACAAGGAACCTCTTTACAACACAGCGCATAATCTGCTCTAGCACCTGACGACGCTTTTAATAACATGGGACCCAACGTTAACCCGCACCAATACACTAAAAAGATTAATGCAGGAAGTAAACTACCACAAAACCTAGTAAGTCGCAAACGCGAGAAAGGTCATAAAAGTTTGCCTCTGTGGTGCGGGAGAGTAGTTCGTTAATTAACGAAACACAGTGTGCCAAAGCACAAGTATGTTTTGACAAGACTTTGAAGCCGCTGCTGTGAATGGAACAAAGCGTATTATTGTGAAGAATATACAACAATCCACATCACGGTGTTACGGATAGGAAAGTTACGGAAGCACTTTTTGAAAACTTGGCTATTCGCGATGCAAATAAATGGATTGCCAACACAGCGCGAATTCGAAAAACGGAGACTCTCACCGAATACAAACAACCTTTCGGTGTAGTTTTTCACGTTGAATATATAGTGGCTTCTACGTCGCTTGGTTTCACCAATTAAACCAATCTGATGGATATAGTTGTGAATAATGTGGTATCAACAACCTACAATGAGCTAATTCATTATAGGAACAAACTTATGCCCTGGAGAGATACAAACGTTCTTGAGTGACTGGAAGACTTTGTTACTGGAGATGCAAAGTCAAAAGTCTCACTGGCGATTTGGAAAAGCCTTATATCTTGCAACTGCGTCACTTAGTAAATTGCAGACTGGAACAACAGACTGTCGCAGCAGTCAACTGGGAATACACAGTCAACTTGTATGTCACAGGGACTTACCAGCCTTTGCTGCTCCAGTAGGAAATCAGCTTCTTCTTTCTCTCGCTTGTACTGCTGCTCCATCTCTTGCAACCTTAATAAATAATTCAAACTCTTTTTGTTTAGGGGAAAACACGGTGGCACTGAAGCGATAGCTTACGGCAGGATGAAAGCTTCAAGAACAGTTTCTTTCATGAACATATATCGATAAGGCAGTGCCGTGTTTTATGACTCATGGATCACGTCATGTTTACGCCAATACGTAAAAAGCTACGTTTTAGTGCATATTGCGGTTTACAGAGACGACTGTTTACTTCATTCTTGACACTATCGAGTCAAAACGGACGGTGACAACCAAGAGGTTTCTAATGACAAATCAGTTAGCTGCCACGTACAGCAAACTGCGTGATGACAAACCAAGAGTTACTTCCTAATCAGAGATAACTATTGTTTGCATATCCGGAGCGCTATGAATTCTCGTATAATCCTGTTCTAAAGTACAACACGTTTTCAAACACTTGGCCTTGAACGACCTTGCACTGCCTTGCTGCCAAACACCGTCTAACGGCAAGTTAGCAGTTTTTACGGACAATGACACGATTGTCATCACTGTCACGAAACTACTCACTTTCTTTCCATTTCCAACTTCATGTCAATTCCCTGCTTTTCGAGCAATTCTCGTTGCGCGAACGACCAGTCCACAGGTTCCGTTGGTGACTCTATTGACACTGGATCACACTGTTCTCTTTGCAATCGAGCTGAACATCGGTAACATTAAAACATATGAAAAATCAGAAATGTTGCAGTACGAAAGCATGGCATAACAATCGTAATTATGCGAAGAAGCATTTACAGATTTCAGTGTATAGTCATATCACTGCCATTCCAAAGCAAATAATAGATTTTTGACTGTACTTCACGAACAGAACTTCGATTGACGTAAACACAGATTGCTATAAAAACCCTGGCCCTAAGTCAACGAAATATCCGCATCGAAGTTCGTTGTTTTTGTTTATCATGAGATAACTAAATACTGTGCACATTATGCAAGCCACCGTTGATACCCTAGGCATTCATAAAATTAACCATATGTAAATAACGCGGGCGATTACAGAGAACAACAGATTCCCATCGAAGCAAGCGTACAGCTTTTAAGTTCAGTTCAGGAAACGCTACGGAGGAAATCCGGAAAAAAACTCTTTCGTTTTCCAGTTTCTTTGTCTAAATTTCAAGAGATCAGTTCAATATATGTTTAACCCTAAGCGGTTCGTCCAGCACAGCTACAGCTTTGGCGTGCGAGAGCCGCTGTTACACGCAAGGAACATTTCGTCGCGCATACGTGGCAACCCAGCAAGCTCTCTTCGTACGAATCGAACCGATTTGCTAGTCAAGAAACCAAGGGCAACACGCCAACGTGAGAGATTAGATGGTAAGCATGTGCTTTGTGACGCTCGCTCACAAGGGTGGCCCTAATTAAGCTTCATAAAAATTAATGCAATCGAACAATACCTTGATCAGGATTCATAAAACGGAACACGTGATTTTTTCCCATGATCAGGCGGCTTCCTGTCCGTAGTTCGGTCGGTTCGTGGATTTCACGTCCATTTACAAATGTCTGTGCGTCCTCGAAAGGAATGATGCTCACTATGCCTGGATTCGTGTGAATATGTTACTCGGACCGCAAAATAAACGGGGGAGGATAAAAACAAACGAACTGTTGTATTCGTTCAACGAATGCAAAAGTAAATGTTTCGAACACAGGATAGCACCTTGCAAAAGAAAGTTCTGGATAAAGCAAAGCATCAAACAAAACTATACGTTATTTTCAGATGCGATCAAAACACAAAGAATGAAAAAGCGCACATCGGTCCAACACTACGGTGCGTTGCAATAGTCTGATTCATTAAAGGCAGAAAGCCAATTAAAAATGATTTCAAATCCAACAGCGTTCGGAGCGCAGTGGCTCCCCAGATGACAGCAGTAATATTCCCAGCAGACGTGCGAGAATCGATTGCCTTACCGCAGGCAAGGCAGGAGCGCAAAAGGTGAAGCTACGTGCAGTAAAATACCACAGCAAGCGCCGAGCCCCATGCACAGACAGAACGACGCGCGCTCGACAACGCGCTGTCCGTGCGGTTGATAGCACTGCGTTAGCGATCTTCACTTCACGGCAAGAAACGGAGCCTGGCAACAACAGCAACATACTTTCGCCGGCGGAAGATCGCTTGCACTGCAGTATGCAGTGCTCGTCTTTGATGTGCTGTCCGCTCAGAACAATGTCTTGCGTGACTTTGGCTGAAGAAAGGCCAACCCTGAAAAGAAAGCAAGGCTGTTGAAGCTCAAAGAGTTGATGCCATACGCACAAACGCTTTGTAATTCAGCAGAAAAGCTGTCAAAGACCGTGATCAGTAGAGATCAACCACGGATGCCGAGAAATTGGGACCAATTCAGACATTTGCAAACATGTAATGGGGTTCTAGTTCAAAAGAAATAACTGCTCACCTTGTTATGCCGTCCTTGATGTAATAAAGCAAGCATTCCGACATGAGAGGATCTTCATTCAAGTTGACGATGTGGGGCGTTCTCTTCGGAGAAAACACTCCCAGCGTCTCGCCGTCCTCGCGCAACGACACGCCCAGTTCCATCAAAGCATTTTCTCTGGAAAGTCAAACTTTACATGTGTCCAACACCGAAAGTGCGAAAAAACGCCAGAGATGTAGGTCGCAGTGGACCCGGCGGGGCAACGGTTCGTAACAAGAAAGCATGACCGAAGTAAAATGGCAAAAAGTTCAAGCCGGGGCTGAGAAAAACGTTGCAATGGCATTACAACGATGTTTTCCCCTATAGTTAAAGAGGCAACACAAAAGTCTGCCATCCCTGCCTCTCCTGCGGCAGCGTAGCGATTGTTCACGTTGTGCTGCGCGGTTTCCATAGAAACGTCCAAAGAAAAATTTTCTCCACGACAATCGACTAATCAGAAAAGAGTGCTTTCCATATTTTGTACAAGCAATTCAAGCAAAACCAAATACGAAGGCACCGAAAAGTCAAGACTTGGAGAAATTTTTTCCGGAAGACAGTGCTTAGTACCTTTTCTAATGCAAATTACTTTAAATAAAAAAGTAGCTCGATCTATGTCGACCTTATGAAAATGTAAAAAACTAAGTAGGGCTCAGTGGGTAGAAGTTTTACTGTTTAAAAAATCCACTGCCAGTAAGTACGCTTGCTGAGGAAGGATTGTTTTTTTTACCAGCGCCCGTCATTCCTTATTCAACGCATTGCGTGTACTTTGAATGCAGCCGTTTAAATATTTCAAACGTGTTGTACACGACTCATCAAGCAAAACCTTTGTTCTTTTGTCTGGTCGTCTTTACAGGCGTAATGAAACATTCGAGATTAAGTTTTGCATTTTTGCGGAAACAGCTAAAGAGAAATTTGAATAAAAGTTTTAATCAACTGTTAATTTTCAAAAACGACGCGGCCTTCGTCAGTAAGATACCACAACCGTGGTGATTGTTGTCAAGTTACAGAGTCTGATGAAATGTTCCGGTTCGTTGACTAATGTCTCACGACCCGAAGCAAGAGTTGCGTCTGAATGCAGAGCAATCCTCACCTCTGCTGGCGAATGAACTCAGTCCTGCGAAGCTTTTCTTCCCATGTTTCATTCAGCTCGGCAATGATTTTCTCGGATTCCTGGAAAAAACATTTGCACGTTAGATATTTACAGCGTCGTACAGATCCATGAGCGCAGGATCACTGCAAATCCTCGGCGAACGAAAACAGCAATACTGCGCGTAACACAAAAATTCGTAGACTGTACTTTTGGAGGTCGATTGGAGTTGTTGCAAAACTGCTTTACTTAAAAGCAAGCATGAGATTTAATGTGAAAGTGCGAAGATCCATCGGAGATGGTTTCAACCACACATACTCCTTAACTTACAGCACCGCAAAAAAAGCAAAAACGAAACCGTCAACCTTTATTCGTTCCAAAGCATTTTTTTCTTGTTCCTTTAATGCTTCAAGTGATTGATCGGGCACTTTGACTTCACGGCATGCGCTGACCCCTGCACATAAGTATGATGGCGTCATC
>JGI24158J21664_10001506_pt1 | contig 26453 bp, 19 predicted proteins | sample Ectturendosymbi3_FD_21664 | JGI IMG/M metagenome (IMG submission 21664) | reverse complement strand
ACAAGCTGAATCATTGCAAGGAGATGGGAGCAAAACTAGGCAGGAGATTCCTCAAACAGCCGGCTGAAAAGCTCAAGGCGGTTTTTGTTGCTTTCAAGTAAAAACAGTGTGAAATGCAACTTTTTGCTATTTATTCAAGCCAGATGAAGCAAGATAGCATATTTTCTTATGTGAAACTAAATATTAAGAACAACGAAGGTGTGGATGGTAATGAGCAATGTAGTTCAAATGTAAAAGAGGCACCTCCTCCGAAGCGGACCCAATGTAATTTAATTGCCAAAGTTAGAAAATGGGACGTCACATAATTGAGATGCAGGTTCTTTTTAGCGGATGACAAATTCTGTATGTAGTAGCTACATTCACGAATGCAAGAACAACCAAGTCATAAAATTTCTTGCTTTTTTCTTCTGTAATAACTGTTTATTGGTTGATGTGCCTAATAACGAAATACTTGATTTTCTTACAAGCAATTCGTGTTTTTTAAATTGTTGTTAACGGGGATTCCATGACAAACGCGAAAGTATATCAATGGTACCACGATGACAAAAACGTTGAAGAGCACTGCTTTCAGCTTTTCACCCGTAAGCTTGGCTTGAAGCTTTTAGGACTGAGGTGCTTGGTCTTCCGTGAAACGGATTTCTCATTAAAAAAAACTTGCTGAACTATTCCTTGTTTGCCCCCGTTGTGGAGAGCATTTATTTGAATTTACACTCTTGAAAGACACTTGTCTGGCAGCTTCTAGAAAATTAACTAATTGACAGACAGTGATGCTAAAATCAGACAAGCTGTTGTGGAGCACTTCACAGAAATGACGAGTGTGCGACACGCTTCATTGAACAACACATTCAGAAAAAATGAAACATGTGCCGATAGTAGAGCTGCAGCATAGAGATTTGAGGACGATACGCTTTACTAACAAGATTTGAACAAACTTCAAGTTTGCGATCAGAAAACCTTTTGCCCGGTGTTGCTGCGGAGAAAGAACAGACTTTTACCCATCTTTTACACATCAAATTAGTTGCTATCTTTTTTATTGACATAAATTGTTTTCTAGTTGTTTTTAGAATGTATTTTTAAATGTTTTTCAAAAATATTTGCTTATCGTTTCTCCATTTTAAAGTGATACGCCTGTTCTTTTGCCAGCAATAGATTCAACCACCGAAGGCTTTAGGTCTTGATAGTATAGGATTAGAAAACACTCACCCGATCCACTCGTCCATCATTTTGACCAGGGTGTGTGAAATGCAGTAACCAGCCCCAGTTGCGAAAACAATCTTTACATGTTTTCCTTTATAATTTCTCTGAAATATATTGCTCTTTGTTACCAAGTAGACCGTAATCGTGATGGTATGAGTGTGTTTTTATCTGACAACTTTTCGATGTTGCTAGTTGATGCATTGAGGTTACCCAAATGCAATGTAGAGATGTTTTTCGAAGTATCTCGAGTTTTTTCAAGGACTACAGCGAAAGGCAATTGCAGTTTTTTCTTAACAAGCACATCTAAAAGGACATCGCCTTGTTTATGGTGTGGAAGGGGCAAACAGAAAAGCAGGGCACACGTTTGGCCAATGACTCAAGACGGTCATTGCTGCCTATTGTGGGGAAGCATAAATTGCAAATGGGCGGCATTGCATTAAACCTGCTAACCTCTGACGACAGCTTTGCATATGCAGTTCATTGAGGCTACTTAATACGCAATTGAAATCATGTGTCTTTAGAATTCTTGCTGTTCAGCGTGAAAGGATCCACTGTCTTTTAAAATAGGGTCGTTGAGTCGATTCTGCCACATGGTAATTCACCAACAAACAAATAAGCTTTCATGAAATACGAATAACACAACACAACAACACACTTACATGACCAAAACAACAGAGCGTTTCAGCTGGAAAAATTCATTGAAATTAGTCTGTCTTAACTAGTTGTGATGACGCCAAATCGTAATATCGACAAAATTGTTGTGTCAAAATCCGTGGAGGTGAATTGTCACTTGGCAATATTTGCGTCTTGTTCAACAAATTAACATGGAGATTTTGCCACACCAAGGAACGTTTCTAATCTTGCAATTTTGCTAATCCTACCGCGGACAAAATTTCGCCAATAGAGAATTCAAAACAAGCTATGGTTGCAAAGAAGGTGATTTAGGCCAAATAAAAAAACGTTGTTCAGCAATTGAAAATAGGCTTAAATATTTTGTAGACAGCTATGTGATTCTTCTGCAGATAGGTCGCATTTGATAGTTGATACGGAGATTGTCACCTTCAATTTATAAACCAAGTTTACCCTAATGAATTTATGGCTTGTCTTCCCAATGTAAACCGGATCAGATGGGTTGTGTTCGTTCAAAACGTCCAACAAGCTGCGAAGGTTGACGTACACATCGTCATCAAAATGACACCACCACTTATACCTGGGAAATAAAAAAGAAAATTAGGAGTTGGCCATGTCTTATGCTTTAAAGTGATTTTTTCCCAAAGCAGTTGAAACTAAAAACAACAGAATTAATTAATTAATTAATTATTGATTTCTTGCCATGACTTGCCAGCCACAAACGCTAGAAAGCCAACCAAGGCTCTAAAGTTGCGGATTTTCTCTTAGTTTGATTTTAAAAAAAGAAAAAAATGCCAGTTGAGGGTTGGGGCCCATGTCCAGGTAACCTGAGCCAAAAATCCTGAACGTACCCCTATTTATGAGGTCACCCACAAAAAACTAAACTCCAAAACGTCCCAATGTTATAATTTTACGTCTTTCTGAATCTCGAAAGTTCGTCTTCCTGAATGTTGAGAGGGTTTGAACAGCTCTCTAGCTCAGTTGAATGGCAAGTTATGGCCGGATGTGTTGGCGCCATTTTGCGCCAAAATTCTGGCGCATGCGGGACGTAAGGAGTAACGTTCTGCAAAACGCCACTCGTTCGACTTTTGTTTTATACACAGGTTGATACATTGTCCACAGCAACGTTCTCGGAGAACTCAGTTTCATCAAAGTTTTCAGCGTGTTTTTTTCATAAACACTCTTTTGTAAGATGATCGGAATCGAAAAAGTGGTCGGCGTGTAAACTGCATGACTCACAAATATATTTTTTCTGGAATTAGTACCTACATTAGAATTAAATAAAAATCGAAATAATCGATTAAAATTCTTATTATTTCGTTTTATGACTTAGTTGAATTTCAGATGAAAAACCTACTCTACGCAAAACATATTCTAGCATAATCTTGGCAACGGTATTTCTCCGAGAGAACTTAAGACGCACATGGGACAGCATCCTGTACCATAATCATTTGGAGAAGAAATGCTAATGTTCCACATAATTAAAAATTACTTAACATTCTCATGATAGCTGGAATCGTCTGCTGACCCGCATGAAATTGCACATTGACACCGTGCACTGTAATATTGCCCTGCATCGAGCATTGTACACTTATCGTGTACAAGCGAACCACAGGATCATTCTTGAAGATTTTTTCCTAAATCGATAATTTTTTTGTACACAGTCATAACTGGTTTTATTTGTTTTTTCATTACTGACAATTTCAGGAATTAAATTTGAACCAAGCAACGTTGTTGCCGCTACGTACATTCAGAAGTACGTGCCATTGTTCACTGGTAATTTTTTATAAGAATAAGAAACGTTGGAAAAAACGCTGGTATTGACTCATCACAGGTTCGTCCACAATTTCTGGTTATTGGAATGACCAAAACAGAAGGGCAATGATCACGATTCTTTGCATATGCAATTCAAACCGTTGTAGTGAAACGTGACTTGTAAACAGTAGCGGAAGAGGTATGATTTTCTAATGTTTTTTGTCCAAATATTTTTCTAATACGCAAGAAATAATTAAAGGTGGTCATAACTGGATCCATTGACATATTTGTACCTATCACCCTGAGCTTTGAATGGGAGGTAACAATTGCAAATGAGAATTATAAGCTTAGTTTCTGTAATATCAGCACAAGCAAATTAAAACTTACTTATCCATCAGTGGTTTAATAAGTGTATACTCTTTGTCAGTTTTGCAGCAGAGGTCCACACTGTGCAAAAAAGAGTTAAAACTGTCACAAAGATAAACAAGGTATGTCATACCTCATTTTGTTTTTGTGCTTGCAGCGGTTAATTACAGCTGATCATTTGAACCGGATAAATAGTTGCTAAAACATTTCTAATTTTTGCTTTTTTTACAGGTTTCATGATCAGCTCTGGAGTTTTTGTGTATGAAAAGGAAATGCAGAAGACTTTCACCTGAACGACATGAACTTTCAAAGTTGCTGTTTGTTTCTCCAATTTGGTTTCCAGAGTATATCCTATTACGTTTTGAATTTCCTCGCCAACGTAATTTAATTTCGAAACATACTTCAGTCGTGCACTTTCTTTGAAACCAATGGTTTCCGAATTGAACTACTTGCGGGCCCCCAAGTCTATTAATTTTGATCTGAAGGAGATCCAATAGCCGCATTGTTTAGTTTATGAAAGTGCAATATCTTGAAAAGCTGACTTCTTAAATGAATACTGATTGCTGATTTGGAATTAACAAATTGGAATTATCCGAGAAGTACAGTTTTTAACGTGTACTGAACGAAATGCTGCCGACCAGTGTTATGATGTACAATTAGGATACAATCCTGATTTACATATACGAACTTCAGGTTGGGAAACATTGCTTTAAAATCATGATTATGTCGAGTCTATATAAAAGTATTCATTGATCACAGTTTATCTATTGTTGAAAATTCGAGATCGTTCAATCAACAGATGGCTCTGTTGTTGCATAATACTTTCATCACTACGATATTTGCGGTCTGATACTTACTGGCTATGCCGTGGTCCGCAATCAGTTGCATATAATCTTTTTTCTAAAAAATGAACATCGAATTACTGGAAATTCTGAAAAAGTCTGAAGAACAGAGATGAAAACACTCGAATTCTTTCCAGAAAGCTGGTAAAACAATAATCTAGGCTCTGTTCGAACGCAGCACTGAAAGGGCACGTTGCCCGAGAGTAAAGTTATCCGGAGCGCGGAAACAACGAAACATGAAGCAAGTCATTCATCATTGCGTTTACATCGAAAAATTTTACGTGCCTGAAATGAAGTTTTTTAAGCTTTTTTTTAGTTTTTTTTACAAATTGTTTCTGGTCGGAGCACCACGGCACTGTTGGTCGTTGCCTCATCCATGACGCTTGTTGATTTTTCATGTTAAAACCAAAAGTAACATTACCGCCTTCACACGAGATAACTTATTCTTGTCTGAACTAGGCCCGTGTCACGTGCATTTGAGCTGGCTAAACACATTTTCGTGTGACAGTTACAGTTGATGTTGTAACAGCTTGTTGATATTTCTGACACGTTACCATTATAAGAATTTGTTAGTTTAACACTCTTGTTTCTCATCAGAGTGTTGGTTGATTCCTACCCTATTAGGAATGTTAAGCGCCAAACCCAGTCATATTGAAAACAGAAAAATAAAAACTGTGGAATTAGAAGCGCGAAAATCAGAAGGAATTAATCAAGGAAAGAACTAATCAGAAAACATATTTTATTTGCAAATCACTATTAAACCACTAACACGATCGCAGACTATTTTCTTTAATGCAGCGATTCTTCGCGGATTGTTCGGCAAATGCACAAACGCGTTATTGGAAAGAACAACAATCAAACGTCTTCGCAACATGCTTTCCTGTGTAACAAATTTTTTTCTTCAGATGTTTTCCTGTTGAAGGTTTAGCGCAAGTCGCTAAATCCCCATTCCCTTCCTCCAGATTGTTTTTGCGGTGTTCTGGGGCTATTTTAAAAGAGCCTTTGCAATTGCCCTCAGTTTTAGCTTAGCTTCCCGGACCACCGCTGTTTGATGGTCATTGTTGCAAACCACGGTGCAGCTTGAATCGATCAGCTGCATTGAGACTAAACTGAGGATCGTGTGACAAATTACCTGCTTAGTGCAACCGATCTGCCTTACAAAAACAAGAACTATTTTTTTGTGTAATTACGAGTCAGAAAAGGAAAACTTGACTACTGAAAATTCGCTGAATATAGCTTGCCACTACGCAAAAGCAGTAAAGTAGAAGGGAAAGGGTGTGAACCTCAAAGAATTGAAAGCATATTATTTACCAACTAATTCACAATTTACAAATTAACAAACAAATGAATTCAATATTCTTTCATTAAACAATCTTCACCGAAGAGCGTTGTTTACCGCAAAATACAGGATTTACACAAATCTTGGTGGCGCCACGCAATTTCGATTCGACTAGCTATGAAAAAGTAAAAAATTTGGCGTTGCAAAGAAAACAAGACTTGGAAATTGGTTTGTATTGCGGGTTCTTTAAGAACGGGAATTAAAGTGTATACTTTCAAAACATAGGTGTGGGAGCGAGGAAATTTTTTGGGGTGCAAAGGATTTTTGCCAAATTTTCCCAAAGCTGGCCAAAAGTTGTCGTGCAACTTTTGCCGACCGTTTTTTTGGTGTGACCTCCAAAAATGGTTTTACTTGTTTTCTGCGAAAGTTGGGCGCCATTTTTTGAAGTCAAACAATGTTGGGTGCCATTTCCACCCAGATTTTCAGGGAATTTTTCCCAGATTTTCAAGGATTTTGCCCAGATTTTAACAAATCGAAACTTTTGGGGTGCGCTTGCACCCAGTTCACCCCCGCCTCCTACACCACTGTTTCAGAATGAGTGCGTTGTTCCACTTTAACCCTAAGCAAAAACGATCCCTTGGTGCTGAGCAGAAAAAAATTCTTGCTTCTAAACCAAAACGAATCCATATTTGAATGAAAGTTGAGCATTCTATTTAAAGAGCATTCTATTTGTGGATTCTATTTTAGAGCATTCCACTTGAAAAGCATTTTATTTGAATAAAAGCTGATGTTGCCTATCTAACAGGCGAAATACATTCTCTGTAAAACAGTAGTGTCTGATTCCTTTCTGGGAAAGGATTCCTTTCGATATACAATGCAAAACGAATCCTTGATATTATTAAAAACGAAACCTTGATCCTAAACGTAAACAAACCCAACCCTGTTTATTTCGATGTAAAATCTGGTTATAGTTTCGACGTTTAAAGGCACAAACAACTAAGTCTTTGCCGAGGGTACTCCTTTTGAAAGCCACCTTGTTTTTTATAAAAGTTGAAAATAATAATGTCAATAAAGTGTCAAATTTCAATCGATGTTTAGATTCACTGATGTTCATCAGGAAATATGTTTTACTTTCAAATTCAAATTGTACGTTAAGGTAAATTTAACTGTATCACAAAAGATTGTCCGAATCGTTAAAAACAGTGAATCAGCATTTTTATCATCAGCAAAGTCCAAATATAATATTCCTAAAAATGCAACACAACTACAGTGCTAAAATGGCACATCGCTTTTTAGTTCAAAAATGTCTTTGATATCCCACCAAAAACAAAGCGCAGAAAGACAAATTGTTTTTCAGAATTCGCCAAATAAAGTTCAGAATTTCATAAATTTTCCTTCTCTTTACTGCAATTAAAAATTTTTTTGCTACCCATTGGTTTTTAGAAACTTTCAGTTTTTCAGAACTTACGAATTATCAAGGACGTTATGAAGGCCCATGCTTTTCAAGTCAGCTGTTGTTTTTCTTGGAGAAGTTAAATGCTATCGGTTTCACATACATTGACGTGCTTTTTGGATACATATGGAAAACATGCTAAATAATATTTTGTTTTGATCAAAATATTATTAAACTTAAAGAAAGCTTTTTTAGAAGCATTCTCACCAGAAAAGGTATATTTATCTAACATTTTCTCTAGAAAATAATTTTCAAACTCCCGATTGGAAGATTCATTATCTGTCATATTTTCTTGCAAATGTGATTGATCTGATGGCATAAAAGACGCTGAGAGATATTTAAGTAGCGTAAACGTTTTTAGTTGAATTACTATTTCTTGGTTGCAAAAGTGCCCATTAAAACCGCCAACATAGAAATGCAGTCACGCTGTAGAAGTGACAACCAAATAAGTCTAATAAACATCGTCTTTAAAACATGAAATTCACATCACCTGTTATTTTATCGTAAGCAGGGTCTTGACTGTCAGTAATGATAATTACCTGGAAATGAAAATTCACAGAAGGTAATGTTATGTAATTTTCAGTGCTCTATTCTAAAAAATGCACAGTGTTAAAATAACTTTAAGTTTTCAATTACTAGCAGAAAGAACATTTGAAAAACTTGCAAAGCCTCATGAAAAATAATGGATGATGCAATCAATACAAAGTTGCTCTAATGCTTCGCAATGCCACTGCAATCAGCATGATGCAGTTACAGTTGAAGATTTGGTACAACCTTGGCGTGATTACGATTTGAAAGGTGCCGCCACGTACACATTTGTTTGAAGAGGGACATGTGATTCTACGTAAAATTGTGCCTACTCGCAATGATTCCAAACATATTTCGACTACTTTGATCATTGCATGCTTTTAAGTAAGTTGCAAAAAAATGCAAAGATGTTTTATTGCATTTTTTGAATACAAACATGAAAGACGAATTGCAAAAAAGATTGAAAAACACATGGTTTTAAGTTTGAGATATTTACTAACCTGCTTCTTCACCAACTTGTACCAAGTCTTCAAAACAAGTTCCAATCTGGTTTGATGAAATATTTTAGCTGTTTTAATTGTAAAAATGATATCGCTGGAATGAGCAACATGTCGTTGCAATCTTCCCAGTTTTTGTGCAATTTCGTGATATTTGCATTCGAAGCTAGTCCCAAGATTGGCAATTTGTACGTCATGGCCATGAAATCTCGGTAGTATTGGTAAAGCAATGAAAATGAAACTGACAGTCACAATCACCAGCAAGGAAAATTTACCTCGCTGGGTTGAAACAAGGCAAATTTCCATGTTATTTGTGAACTTTTTGGTAACAAATAATTATCAAATACGCATCGACTGTCTCACTGAACATTGATTTCTGAAATCATGACTACTGTAGTTGTCTGCAAAAATGAAATGAATTACATCAAGATCGCAATAAGCAAGATGCAAAAAAATGGACAAAAACTCAAAAGATTCTCAGGCAGTAGAAAGTTTATTCAAATGTTTTTTATAGCATCTTGTGTATTTTATAAACAGAATATTTTTTGGCTGAGTTGTGATATACTCAAAGCTGCAGTACTTATAAAAATAAGAAACTGCTGATGAGAAATAAACTAGGCCTACTATGCATTTTCAAGAAATTCATGGCCACGTCTATCAAGAAGTTATCAAGAAATTCCAGACTCAATCAGAGTTTGTTCTTAGATCAATGCGAGCACATCTACGTCGAAATGTGAACAATGCTAGAACACATAAATTACCGGAGAGCAAGAATAAACAAGTTTCAAATAAAGGAAATCCAAGGAAGGCCATAACTATGACCAACTGAAGTATATCAAGGTTTGTATTCCATACTACAGTATGATATGAGAATGTTAACCTATAACCAATTTCGAAATGATGAAGTTTTAATTGTACGGCATTCACGTAGACATTCTTTACATTAATCCTCCCTAGATCACTTTTCAAACAGAGCGTCTATCTGCTGAAAGGAACGGCATGGATAAAATACCTACGAAGTATGAGATTTAATTCATCTTTAAAACTAATTTGGAATATCCTGGCACGAAAGCGACCACTGAAGTTATCCTTTTCTTTCACTCCCCTAATTTGTGAATTCCTGACACGACATCACACCGTCTACAACAAAATCACAACTCGTATAAACTTTGCAGTCAACCATTGCCATGTTCCTCAAATCGCACATTATTTCACCCACAACGAAGTAATATAACTATCTTTTGCTAATGAAGAACAGTCTTGGTTTGAGACCCAAATACTTATCATAGCCTGAGATCTATCACAGCATGAACACCTTCAGAACAAAGCAGGTAGGCGCATGCTCAGTCCAGATTGTTGTGCGACAGTAGTATGGCTGTAGCCTGAGGCACAGAAACTAGCTTGACAGCTCAACTCGTTACTTGTCTATTGACAGGTGGAACGATCAAGACGACGTCGTACGCACTATTTTTTTATTTACAATAGCAATCGCAAAATGTTCAAATCAACAAATGAGGAAAGACTGCAACTGGATATGATATGTATTTGAACACCCATCAGGTTAGTCAAACAAAACCCTGTATGCGTGTTGAAAGCTGCCGATCCAAGTTAAATGGTGTAAGAGGTTTGATAAATCGTTTCAAATCTTTTACAAAGAATTCTAACAGTGGGAAACATGAGTAAAGGGCAGCTGTTGATTGTTCTACCTCAGAGGTTCACATCTTTTTCCTGATTGCCGGCCGTATTATGTCAGTTTCGTGAAATACGGCCGTCAGTGAGTCAAGATATTTTTATGAATTTTGTTTATGAATAGGATTTATTCGATAATAACCCATTCACTCGTTCCTGAAGTATAATGAAATGTCAAATATTTTACTGAATTTATTCAAGTAGAATCCCACACGTCTCTTTGGCCGTCTTACCATTAGTATCCGCATACAGTAGCAAAGGACATTTTACCAATGCACGTTCTCCATGTAAATTACATTAATATCCGCATACAGTAGCATAATACTTTTTACCAATGCACGTTCTCCATGTAAATTACATGTGCGCTCCGGCATACATGCAGTCGAGGCTACATGTGGCCGTACGGCCGCAGGCTGTGCACCTCTGCTCTGGCTATTTTCAAATATTAGCTTTCTTATTTGGTTACTTAATGTTTGTAAGCGTTCCTTTAATGTTTTCAGTGAAGTTAATTTAGTTTCATTAATTATTTGCAAAGTGCAGGCTTTCCAAATTCTCTTAGGTGATGCGGTTGGTAATCGGGGAAACTACCTCCGCGAATATCTGTGACTCCACATTGCAAGGCACCTCTTCATCATAAATGGGCGCGTTTTTGGTGCTCATAATAGCAGAATCAGTAACTAAAACACACTCTGCAGTATAATCAACAGCGCCTCAGTTGACAGTTCGTTGAGGTGTCAAGTTGACGATCGGGTATATCCTGGTAGACCTTCATTACCGAATAATATCAACAATGCAGTTCTTCTGTAATAGTATGCCATTGCTCTTCCTTCCTTTCTTACGTGCGTGAGAATAGACCAACCTCACTCAGGCAAACACAAATAGTGTATAGTCCACTTTGTTGATAGCACGTTCTCGATTTGCCGCGTGTCTGCGAAAAATACCTTGTTTTTATTACAAGTTTGTTGCTTTAATGTTTGATGACAGCCAGTGGCGAAACTAGAGGTTTGAGCCAGGGGAAGCTTAGGTTTAAAGGGCCAATTGGCCATTGCAAAGGGGATCACTATGCAACATTCAGAATAAAGTCGCAAATCTGGAGGTGGATGGCTATACTAAAACCCATAATCCCCGGAAAATATTCCGAAAAACACAAAAAACAACAACCTATAGAAAACCAAAATGATACTAAAACCGATATATCAGCTAAGTGGAGCCCCTTTTCCCTCCTCGTCAGTTATGCCGCTGATGACAGCCTTGAAAGGAAATGCAATGGTGAAAATAGGAACGGAAAAGGCATGCCTGACACAATGCTCTCAAAGGCGAAGAGCAAGTTTCAACAGTATGCTGTGTTTCAGGGGAGTGGATGAGTCTACTACAGTAGCCTCAGCTTGAATCCTAGTTTTACAACATAAAGGTGAGTTGGTGAGATTTTTGGCGGAACCTATGCTCCTCGTTTTAATCAAATAGCATTCAACCATACTGCAGCGTGAGAATCCTAGCACAGCTACGTCCAAACCAAAATTCCCTTCTGAGTCAATCATTTTGTCATTGTCAACCCTGCTCAGGAATCCTGGGTGGTCCACTACCAAGGGGCTTGTTTTTTGTTGATTTCAGTTACTTAGAAAAACGTTAGAAATCTGTGTTTTCACAACTTTTCCTGATTTGCAGAGGCAACTCGAATGACGCCATATTTATTTTACAAAAATGTCCCTGACAGCCTATAAATATAAATTGAGTTATTCTACTAACCACGGCTACCTGATATATAGGATATTTTGTGCACCTAACTACCTTAAAATTTCAATGTGATTTTACGTGCAAAACGTTCTGTGCCAGATACGACATCAGAAACCTTATATGTGAAGAATAAATCTATACCATGACTTGGTATGATCAAAAAACGGATCTAAAACGCACATGACGATTTCAACGCACAAATAAAAATTCCCCTATAAAAAGCAGTTGTTTGGGAGTACAGGGTACAAAATTTGTATGCTATGAATGTTTCGCTGCGCAGATACGATTTTGTTGTGTGAGTGATTTGAAATGGACGTTGGGAAGTCAAAAATAGTTGGTCCGGAAATATCGGATGTCACATGTCTATGATGTAGACTATGCAAATGAGCTGTAACAGCAAACACCCTTGTCGGAGTCCACCAGCAACGGTGAAGGGTAGTGATTTAACTCTCCCAACACGGACACAGATTTCTGAATAGGAATACAGTTACTTGATGGCCACTAACAGGCGGCCGTCAACACCGTCCGTACTCACGCAACACTCCCCAAAGTTTTTCAAAAGGAATCCGGTCGTATGTTTTCTCGAGGTCGACAAAGCATGTGAAGCGTCTTTAACATTCTCCCAAGATTTATCAAAATTTTGCTGGAGAGTGAAATGGGGTCTTTAGTGCTACAGTCGGGACGAAAACCGCACTGGGCATCATTACGGTTTGATTCAATTATTTCGCGGCATCTTTTCTCAAGGCACTTGGCAACGTCGCTGTAACTATTTGCAAATTTCCAAAAAGCATCGCGGGCCGCTCAAAAGACCTTCGCAGGCCATATGCGGCCTGCAGGTCGCGTGTTTAAGAACACTGGTTCAACGTCTCACTCATTTTGCAGTCTCGCGCTACTGGGAAAACCTGAGAACACGCATACAACAATACGCAGACTGCAGTGACCTTCGCGGACTTTGCAGTGGAATACGGGAAATCATCGGCCCAATTCCGAAAAAAGTATCCCCTTCACTCGCAGCTAGCTGAGCACTCCTGGTTGACACCTCTGCCCAACTTGGAACACTGGGAAGTTCACTATAGCTCCATCTATTCCCAACCAGTCCACATCAACTGTTTGGCTCTATCCAGCCTGCAGCAGCTACCTGTCCTTCAAGAACTGGACAACCCTTTCACCATGGAAGATATGAAACTTGCAACCAGACGTCTCAAGAGCACGAAATCTCCTGGGCAAGATGGCATTCCCTCCAAGATTTTGGAAAATGGTGGCAAACCTCTGCTAACGGTGCTTTTCCGCATATTCGAAATGCTGGAATAGACGATGTCTTCCGGACGATTTTAGAGACACCAACATCATTACTCTCTATAAGAACAAAGGCGATCGTAGGGATTCGTGGCATCTCCCTTTGGTGTATTGCGGGAAAGTTTTTGCCCGTCTCTTCTTGCACAGAGTCCTTCAGATTGCTGACAGAATTCTACCTGAGAGTCAATGTGCCTTTCGAAGTATATCAGACACGGAATTTTCACTGATACAGCACCAAGAAGAAAGCGTGGGGCAATCACGTCCGCTGTATGTGGTTTTCATAGACCTGACCAAAGCCTTCGATGCGGTGAGCCGGTCCGGCTTGTACAAAATACTCAAACTGTTGGGCTGTCCTGAAACGCTACTTTCCGTCCATATAGCGTTCCACGAGAACATGAAGGCAAGAGTCCAGTTTGATGGCTCCATGTCTAACACGTTTCCAATATGTAGAGACGTCAAACAAGGCTGCGTCCTGGCGCAGACGTTGTTAGGCATATTTGTTTCAGCTCTTCTTGCACACGCTTTCCCAGCGGAGGATGGAGTCATGCTCCACATTCGTAGCATCGGCGGGTTGTTTAACCGTTCCCGGCTGCGTGCTAAAACCGAGACCAAGCGTGTACTGATTCATGAATTGCTGTACGCTTGTGACGCTTCCCTAGTTGCTCACTCTGAGATGCACTTGCAAAAGCTGTGCTAATGCCTGCAACAACTTCAGTCTCGCTAAAGCCTGCAATAACTTCAGTATGACCATCAACTTAAAAAAAGTGGTAATATCACTCGGAACATCCACTCCACCACGCATTCTCATCAACGGTTCCCTGCTTAATGTTGTTGACAAGTTCTTTATCTGGGATCTGTTATCAACTCTTCGAACAATCTGGAAGACGAAATCAACCATCGAATGGGAAAGGTTTCGACTAACTTCGGGCGACTTAATTCTCGGGTATGGAAAACTCACCACCTCACAATTAAACTAAAGACCAACGTCTACACCGCTTGCATCCTGAGTGTTCTGCTATACAGCAGCGACACCTGGTGTACATACCGCCGCCAGAAAACCGGCACAATACATTTAGTTTCAGATGCCTTCGCTCTATTCTTGGTGTCTCATGGAGGGATCGTGTCCCTAACTCCAAGATCCTGCATCTCACCGGTTCATATGACCTCACCACAATCATGAGGCAGTGACGTCTGCACTGGCTAGGCTACGTCCAATGTATGGAAGATGGTCGCCTGTCCAAGGATATACTCTACGGCGGATTCTATAACGCGCCTCGTAGAACCGGCAGACCCAAACTGAGCTTTAAAGACGTCATCAAGCGCGACAAGGCGAGACAAGCGTGACCAGCAACCGTGATCAGGCTTTAGGCAAAGGAACCCGTTAGACAAATTCGAGGCAGTAACTCCATCAGCTATCCACAACTGGAGGCAACACATTACGTCCGCTACACATCTTGAGAGACAAATGAGGACAGCTGTGAGTATTTGCTCTCGGCTTCAAAACCATGCGCAAATAGCAATCTCGCAATAAGCTAGTGATTGGAAACTGCCAACTGGGATATCATTTCACTCACAGGAAAAGAGCACGAACTGGTCGATAAAACCAAACGATAATTCTTCGATATTGTTGACATCACTTCGACAAAGTGTCGTGGTTCTAACACTGTTGATGTGGACGATGGGTGGAAACTCTTCCACTCAGCAGCAAAGTTTTCCCCGGATTGGATGCTGATAGTTGCAAGCCTTCTGTTGGCAAGTTGCGCAGATGAATGGATCTCTAGGATGCAGGGTCTGCAATGTGCATGTTGAAGTTGAATTTGTTGGACATATCTCTGTGTCTGATACAGCTATACGCCGTGCAAAGATCCCGGAATTCGTTGCAAAACTAATGATGCCTTGCGAAGGATTAAAACAAAACAATCAACAGTCCACGTTGGAAATTTAAATAGACACGTTTTGAACGATGCCGTGTTATGGAAAGGTTTGATTCGTCAAGATGATGATGCTGAAGTGAATAACAACAAAAAGGATGCTGCATAACTGCTCTGTAACAACGCACTACGCATCATGAACACTTTCTTCCAGCACAGAGATTTGTACAAGTGCACCTGGTGCAGCGATGAACTAAGTCAACGGTTACATTGACTTCTGCGCAGTTTCAGCTGACTTGTTCCAATCAGTGTTAGATGTTCGAATCAAAAGGAGTACAGATCTGTCAACCGATCGCCACCTCCTGGTGGTCTGCAACTTCCGTCTTGACTAAACAACAAAACCTACACAAACTTGCAGGTCTAGGAGGTCCTATCGAATGAAGTGGGAAGCTCTGGTGGACAAGGATGTAAGAAAAAGCTTTGTGGATAGCGCATCGTCCTTGAACCAAAGGCTCCCATAATGTATCGCGTACGTTGAGTTGTGAACGGAAGCGACTCGATGTGGCGATGAATGAGAAAAGAAGCAACCCCTTGGTGGAACCAAGAGGTGAACGATGCTATTGAAGCAAAGAAAGTGGCCCACGCGGCAGAACAAAACCCAATCTTCTTTGCATGTGAGGTGTGCTGAGAGTCAAAATCGGCGGCCCTCATAATGAAGACTTCCAAAATGCAACGTTGGGAGAATTCCAGAAAAAGGTAGATTTCACGTACTGGCAAGTCAACGTAGTGTTCTGGCTAACTCTCGGCTCCTCCACGACGAAAATATAATATTGCTAGATCCAGCAAAAGTCAAAATGGTGATCACAATGCTTTCTGAGAAAAAAAAGGATATTCTTAGTGAAGGGTGTGATTTTAATAGGATATTTTCAATCCCGTCACTCGTATGGCTTTCGACATACTGGAGGTACAATTGGGGAAGGAAAATACTATCACTGCAGGCGAAGTAACACTAAAGGCTGGTACGGGCGCAATGTATGATGAAACCAGACCTAAAATGCCCAAAGTGTTAAATCGAGAACGAGTTTTTTGGCTAATTTGTGTGTATCAAGTGTCCTAGCTGTCTGGAAAAGAACCGAAAAATTGATAAATTGAAGTGATCATCCCCATACACACAGAGGGGGTAAGGAGAAAATACATTAACTATCGGGTCATCTGTCTCTTCAGTTATCTTGGAAAAGTGAATGTCAAGTGCCATTTGACAAACGATACTACAAGTACGAGATTCTTGAACAAAAGCTGGATGATACCCAGTGCACTTATCGCCCGGCCGTATGACTATTCACTACAGGCCAAATTTTCGCTCTCCAACAAAAATTTGAGAAAACGTTGGAGTATGCCAAAGACGTCTACACATGTTTTGTTGACCTCAAGAAAGCAAAAGACCCGGTTCTTTGTGAACATTTTTGAGAAGTGCTGCGGACGTACGGGGTTAACGACTGCCTGTTACTGGCCGTCATATCATTGTATTCCTGCTCAGAAGTTTGTGTCCGTGTCGGTGAACTTAATTCAGAACCTTACACCGTGAGTGTTGGACTACGACAAAGGCTTGTGGTAGAATGTCCGAGGCACGATCGTCGAGGCAAACCCAGTTGCATTTCCTTACAAGAAACCCAGAGGTAGTCTAAGGACTAGGTGGAGTGACCAGGGCCGTAGCAGCCAACTCTGCCTCCCCAAAATGCTTACAGAGGCCCCTATTGGTGATTTCTAAAAAACGTATTTCAATCGTATGGCACATCTCGAGGCCGAATGGCCTTGACAACAAAATATTCTGATTTTTTCTTATTTCACTATCTTTCTAGGTCCACTTGCAAACACAATTTCGGCAGACCCGTCGCCAGAGAGAGTCTTTAATTGGGGGGCTTCATGTTTGTGCAGGGGGAAAGATATTCTGAAAATTTATATTTAATTCACAACGCTGCATTTGCAAATTGTGCTAATTAATTAGAAAATTAGTAAATATTTTCCTGCAAGTAGGCTACCCATAATAGGCTCCTATTTTGCAACTACGAACTTAACAAAAGGAACTGGGTCTTAATCATTGTCATTTGATTAACGACCATTATTTAGAGTTTGAAATGAAAATGTTAAAAAAATTGCAGGAACTTAGATTCATGCTTATCGTTCAGTTGTGAAAACACTGTTATCGACGAAGTAAATCTGAGGCTGTCAAAGCAGTGCACCGCAGTGAAGGTTTTCTTGTATTGGCGTAAATTTATAAATTTTCCCATGAGCTTAAGTGAATTTTGATGAAAAAGCATGAGCATCGTACTTTTAACTGGCCGAAATAGACATACATAAACCATTCTGATGTTTAGACTTATTAACCTCCTGGTACATTGCACATGTTTAGATTAATAACATTTTGTATCTCAAATAGGCTATAAATGTTAGCAAATATTAACTAAAGCCTACGTGAACGCAACGTGATTAATATCCACAATCAACTAACTTCCCTGCTCGTTAGTTTTGGGACATGCTTAGCAGTGATTTCCCAAACAAACTCTTCTACAGACCTGCAACCACGGGGAACATTCGAGGGCAGTTGTTTTTGTGCCCAGAAAAATTTGTTTCAAACATTTAATAAAAACTAAAACCTTTCCCCTTGAAATGTGGCTTGTATCTCCAAACATGTAAATCCAATTGCGGGCCCGCTCTTCTAACTACACTATTAACTCCATCTAGCTGTCTGAACAACAGGTTGCGCAAATGCGTTACTTTCGTCGTAAGCACCAAAAGTATCTTGCTTCTGCGCAGTACAACACACGAGAAGACTGCCTGGGCTAGTCATAATACATTTCTTCACAACAATCGCGACACAAAATACGTTGATCAAGTGTGGAAGACTGACTTCTGGACTTATACAACTAGGAATATATGATAGCTTCACGTTCAACCCTCCAAGTAATGAATGCTAACCCTGTGGACTTGGGGGGCCATAACAGAGCTGAAAAACAACCTCTGATGACGTTGTCATATTTAGCCAACCGTGATGAAAGCTTTTGATCAAACCTAGGAAGAGGCTATGTGGGTCACCCAAGGATGTGTTCCCATGAGACTATGCCATGACTAACACAACAGAAAATGCAAAAGGGTATTCATGATACACAACTTTAAAAACACTGAAGGTTGGGAAGACAAAGCCAGCAACCCATAAATGTTAAGCGATAACAAACTGGCATGGGCATCGCCAGCAAATTCTCTTGTTTATAGTTGCTGTTGGGTGGCCTTTTTGAAAGCTGAGTACTTACACATTACAATTGCTATCTGGGGCCTTATTGAAAGCAGAGTACTTGCACATTGCAGTTGGTGTTCTGGGCGCTTTCGAAGGCGGAGTATACTTACACATTGCAGATGCTGTTGAGGGCCATTGGAAAGCAGCGTACTTACACGCTGCAGTAGCAGATGTTGGTCCCTCAAAAGCAGAGTACTTACATATTACCGTTGCTACTGAGGGCCTTATTAAGAGCAGAGTACTTGCACATTGCCGTTGCTGTTGAGGGCCCTTTGAAACCAGAGAACCTACACATTGCAGTTGCTGTTGGGCGCCCTTTTGAAAGCAGAGTACCTGCGTGTTACAGTTGCTGTCGGGGTCTCCTTTGTAAAAGTCGGATACATACACTGTTCAACATTACAGTTACTGTTGGGGGCCATTTTGAAACCAGAGTAGTTATTTGTGATCTGCTCCGGAGTACATTATGTGCGTAGATATTAAGTATTTTACCAAAACTGACGAAAATTTACGTGGGAAACACCTGAGGCGAGCCCCTCTTCGCTTGCCTTCCTTTTAACACACCACTGATGCTGACGGTTTACGCTCAGTCCTCGAATACGATTATTACTTCACAAACGCATCAAAAATGATCTGGCGATGTTAATCTAGGTTACAGCGGCAGGTGCTGCTCTGTCTATAAATTACACGACATATTTGAATACCTATTGATAAAAATTTCACTGATTTCAAGAGTTGCACATTTTAATTTGAGGGTTGGAGCTTTGCTTGGGAGGCTAAGTGGCGACGGGACTGAAATTCGGGCCTGTGACAGCGTAGGCTCCCCAATCGGGGGTATGGAGGGCGGCTGATACGGCTCTGGGAGTGACTAATCTTACTTTTACCGTCTTGGTTTGGTGCCGGTAGAACTATCAAAGCTTGGTGAAAAACGCGAGATTTTCGAATCCTCCTAGGACTGTTGTCCCGCGACCCTCCCCATACGAAACACAGATATGAAAATGATGTGAATGATTTAATGTACAGTTTATTTTTACTTGATAGTGATTTCCTCAAATATCAGTCAGTCATTCAAACATGTGGATTTGAGAAATCTCCAATAAAATATCTTTCAAAATGCTGCTTACTTTTCAATGATCATAAAGAAAGTTTACGAAATTGTTTCGAGCATAAAATCCATGGTTCTGACCAGTAGAAGTGCAGATTAAATCCTGGAACCATCGCCGTTTAATATGCAGGTTGAGACAGACCTAGAAGAAGAAATAAATAAGTTGAGTATCTAAGCGCCGCAACGCTTAGTAACCCCAACTGCAACAAAATCAAGGTGAACTTCTTCCTATACATGCTCCGAATATTCAGAGTGAATTGCACAATGAGTTGGAACCGGCGAGCAGCTGAAGCATGTAAGGCTGTCAAGTAATTGAAAGCTGGAGGGCTATTCTGAGTGGAAATGATAGCTGAGTTACGTTTAGTTTCTGAAATATCAAGGTACGTTGTCCAAGGTTTCATGAATGTAACGAAATAAACGAATGCAGAAGTAAACTTCATGTTCATTTTACTTAAAGTGCGCAAATGATTGCTCACCTCTTAGCCAGTATTTTATTTTTGGTTTTACCCCTAACCTCAGCTTTTACCGTGACAGCAATTTGTCATTTTGACGTTCTGGCGGATATCATGCAACTTTTTCAAAGTAATGCACAGGATCACTCAGACGTCAGTGAATTGAGGAAGTTTTTTGTTTTCATCAGGAAAATTTTATTATAAAAAATCAGGAAATTAGGCAAAATCTTTCGTGAGATTAAGATTATTTCGTAAAAACGTTGCGATCAGTAGTTTTAATATCCTTTGTGCAGTCGAATAACACATTAGGATATGAATGAACACCAAGTCTGCTTTGTAACTAGCTTGCTTGAACGACAAGCGAAGAGGTTGATACAATTCTAGCTAATAAGTAATAAACGTAATAACCGCCTAAACGAACGTCCCTAAAGATGTAGATTAGACAGCATTTATGGGAGAAATGCTAGCACTTTCACAGAAAAATCCAAGTTGCTTTGCGCTTGGAATTGATGAAAGTAAAGCTTAAATCAAAAACGCTGACTTCCGTGAAGCTCATATACCTAAACCAGTGATTCTCAACGAGGTCCAGGTGGACCACGGTCTACCAGGAATTTCTAGTGGTCCACAGAAAGTATCACAATCCTTGATGAAGCGTTCCTGAAAATTGTAACCTTCACTGTGCGATAATATATGTAAGATCACCTATGTGCATTACAATTTCGTCTAGTTGTTCATGAGGTGTCAGCATAGCATAGTGGTCCATCGGATATTTTTTTAAAAAGACGTCCAATGGGCCAAATAAAGTTGAGAGCCACTGGCCTAAATCAAACATTTATGTCAATAACTCGTTACAAGCATTTGTTCGTCGGTGACCCCACAATGTCTCGATACTTGTCAAAAAATAACGGCACTCGTAAAAGTGTTGTGCATGTTTGTTTTACAACGCTCCCTGCTTAGTTATGAAAAGCTAGAACAATTTTGTTTTTATTGATGCACAATTCACAGTAGTTTACAGGGGTCAACTTACTTCAATGCAGCAACAAAAATGCGTCTTATTAAAATCAACTGCTCTTTCATCGGCTAATAAAGTGGACTGAGAAATGAGAAACAACTGCATTATTTGCTGCTTTGTGAAGATACTGTGAAAATAGCCAGATTTCACTAAAGCCTAAGCCAGGGGTACTCAACTATTTTTAACAAAGGTCCGGTTACAAAACTTCAAAATTACTGAGGTCCTGTTATTCCAGAAAATTGATTTAAAAATCATGCATAAAATCTTCCAAATGCATTTTTGTAACAGGATATATTCAAATTATTTAGTTTTACTAGTGCTGCCACAGTCAAGAACCCGATGCCGTCCGAGTCGAGTACTCGAAAGGTCCGGATTTAGACCGCGGTCCGCCAATTGAGTAGCCTTGGCCTAAGCAATCAAATTCAAAATCAGTGACATTCGGTCTGACCATAACCGGGTTGAACCTCACGGCACACGTCCCTGTCTCCCGTTTGAAGACAATTTGCTGTTTTCTGAGGTGGGGTTAGATGGCGCTTTGCCACAACGGCAGTCTTCTATCGTCGTGGTAAATTGTTGTTTGCGTTTCCTAGTGACGGTTCGAAGACGACTTAAAATTGAAACGCAAGGATCACATTCAGGGCAACGTCATGTTTACGCTCCGGGCGAAACTGTTGGGAGAGATATGAAAATAAAAACAGTCGATACATCTGCTGTGATTGACACAACAGGTAATTGTCTAGTTCTAGGTTTGGACCGTTTTGCTTCATGAAGAGCATTAGAGTGCATGCATCGTTCGAACTGATCTTTGTCTACGTCTATGCATATGAATCAAATCGCGAGTACTTGAACGAGGTGGTTGGCGCAGTGAAAGAGCAGAGATGAATGGCACCGTACCAGTTATTTCGCTTGAGAGCGGTTTCTCTCAGAAGTAGAATGAAAGTTTAGAGAAAGCAAGGACTGTTCATCGGAAACAAAGAATTTCCGATGTTTTATTGTGTGTGCAAAATTGAGTAACTTGTGAGCAGTATGACGTCACTGATGCTTAAGCAGGAGGATTTGGTTTCAAGCTGATCACGTGAAATGCCACGTCAACTCGTATTGTAGAGCAGCAATTGCTGAAACTGTAACTTGGCCACAAAATAATTTTTTTGTCCACTAACACAGAAACAACTCATAAGATCCTACTCTAGAGCAATAAATGAAATGCAGTTTAGCTCACGGGTTGAATTTCAAATATTGTGCGAATCCCTTGGTTATAAAGTGGAGTATTGATAATAAGCAAAGAGCTTTTAAGTTATCACGCTCCCATGAATCCCCTCAGACCAGGGTTTCTCAACCGGCCCCCTCGTCCCCCCTCAGGGGCCACGGAGCGGTTCTCCGGGGGCCAGGAGCAGAGGCCTTTACTAAATAGCTCTGCCGTGACAGTGCAAAACCCAAAATAAAGTTTGCTATTTTTATTGATGAACAGGGGGCCACAAGTGTTGAGAGTCTTTGGAAGCGGGCCACAAACCATGAAAGTTTGAGAACTACTGCCTTAGACTGTCTTGTTGCAGTGGTTGTCACGTCAACAAATAGTGTGATTAGATACTGATCCTGGGCCTAGTAGTTTGTGGGTAGTCGTTTTTTCAACTAAATTTTGTAAACCTTTTTGAAGCACCGAATCTATTTGTCGACAACCATGTAGTTTATAAACAAGTAATAAATTCTATAGCCTATATATACGTTTGCATAAATCGATATCTGCCGCTGCATCAGCACCATTACATCTTCAGATGCGATCACCATCAGATGTAGTTAAAGATCACTTCGAACAGCCACGTGTATCTCCACCACAGTAGGATTTGCTTCCACTCGCCACACTTTGCAAATTGCTTGGTAAGCTAGTCGACCGTGGCAATATGGCTGAATACTCAGTTGGATGAGATGATCGTTTTTTTGCTACTCCTACGTTTGGTCACTACAACAACGAAGATGAAAAAAAAAATTATCTATGTTCTGATTACTGTACAAACAAGTATTGCAAGTTTCAACAAGGGCCGCAGAAACTAAATCACCGGAAACTAGGTTATTTACTAGGAAATTTAACGAAAATAGATATAAACACGACACTGATCTGTGAAGTAATGTAATACGTTTAATAAATTACCAAAACATTTCTGAAGAAAACTTGCTGCAAATGTTGAATTGGTCTCATTTGATTCACAATTTACATAAAAAAATTGTAATGATCTTGACGTGCATTATTTGCACGTACATACACATATGATATGGTTCTTGATGTTTTTGAAAGGAGGTTACATCTAAATCAAATGCTTGATAATAGAATCCGAGGAATTCCGTTTCGTCAATGTTTCAACCATTAGATGGATTTGATCGTTGTTCACGTTTGCGTCAGAGTGCTGCAGCCCGCAGTTTGTGAACTCTTTCATAGGCATGTGGCATCACTCCTGTGCACTTTTTTTTTCAAAGTTTTAAATGCACTGGAGTAACACGGATCTCTTGGACAGGCCACTATATGACAACACGCTTCCTCGTTTCTAATCACGATGATACCGTTTCAGTTCTCAGGATTTTGCTGCAAAGGTCAGAGGAGGATTTGTATGTAACAGTCGGCTTGTTGGCCGATAAAAAACGTTCCTTGAAAACAACTATTTTATTTTTTTGCACAACCAGCGATGATCTTCCTTGCACTAATGAAGCCAGCAGATAGAAAGCTGCATTCCAAATCCGCGAGCTGAGCTACTGGTTATCACCTCATCAAAACAACCATTCTTGAAGCCAACTAGCGCTCTAATGAAATGGAATTTGAGAACATCATGGAGGAAGTTAGGAAAATGCGCGAGGTGTATCAAGCGGCTCACACCAGTGAAAACGTCAGAGCAAAACCCCTATTCGCTCAAATTCGTTTGTCGTTGCATATCTCACAGACTCCAATGAAAATGATTAACCATTTTTTTGAGTTATTACAAGTTGTTAGACAGCGTAGTTTGTGAATTTGAATACAGGCTTGGCAAACTTTGCGTTGTCTAATATATTAAGCGGTCTAATGTCTCAAGATAAAATGCTTGATTCAGCTGCACACTCTCATAAAATAACAGGATTGGTTTTCAAATTTTTGCAAGTGCATTTTATCATGAAGCAAAGGTTCTAAAATGCAATTTAATGTATGAGCTTCTTCTCGATAGGGAAAAAAACGGTTAAACAGCGCAACATTTTGGAAAAAATTTCTTAACCAGATAAACATGTAAAGATGTTTTTCCAAATTTGTTTTTCCTGCACTGTGAAGCTGTAATCATTGGTGCATTTACTGCTAAATGCTTAGCAACATCCGCGACGTTGGACTTCTCGACATAACATTCCGACGATGCATATGTCACGGCTTGAAACATGAAGTGGTGTCACTGATATAACTGATTTACGACACAAAGGCACCAGTAATCTGTGCGCATGAGCGCCGCGAGTGGGGGAAGGGGGTCAAGACCCATCTGGATTTTGAAGTTTGACATTTTCCGATTAGACTTTTAACAAAAAAGGTTGTTTTCTTAGTTTCGAAAGGGAAAAGCTATTTTTTACGCCTTTTGCCCCACTCCCTGGAAAAATACTTTTGGCTACCTCTGGAAAAATCCACTATTGGCATACCCTGGAAGAAAATCCTTCCGACACCCTTGTCTGTGCGCATTGGAGATCATACACGATATCGAAAAGCAAATTTGGAAGCTCATTTTATTAGCTGTGTGATGTGAAACGCGGTATAGTACTTTTTCAGTGAAGCACAAAAAATTAATCCCTTCTACATGCCGTGTTTAACTTACTTTAACTCACTTCAAATCAATTTTTTTCGTTATCGTATGCCTCATGTTAATGCAATCAACATACCACGTTTCGTTTTTTCTTCTAAAAAGTTTTTTTCATAAATTGATTGCAAATTTGATTTGTCTGTTGAAGTGACGGGCCAACCCAGCGCCGGATTTAGATAGTGGGGGCCTGGGGCCCAGGCGTGGTGGGAGGGCCCGTGTGCGGTTATAGAATCTTTAGGTAGGGGATGGCCGATGAAGCCACTAGTATTTCCACGGATTATTAATATGTATGACGTAATCTTCTGACGTCACATTTGTTAACTCAAGTGTAACAGAACTTTATGACGCAACATGATAATTGACAATGATCAGCGATTTGTGAAACTGTTGCAAAACCGGTCACCAGAAGCATCGTATTTTCTTTTTTTGAAACTTTGCTTGAAAAAACGTCAGTCCTCGATCAGTAATAAATTTTACGACAGAATTCAAACGTAGCAAAAGCAATTTCCAACATTGTTGGCGTTGACTGACCTGACTAGCTAGCTCTGTACCAATTCTTCATGTTGAACCCTTTAACGACCGCGCGAGCCAATAAATTGGCTCGAGTTTTTTTGGTTATAACTCTCCAGCCGCTATAGCTAGAGAGTTGTTCAAACCCTCTACGGATGCGGCAAGTCTTCTTGGTTCTATTAAAAACATTTTTTTGATTTGCGTGAGGGGTTCGCCCAGGAGAAGCTCACAAAGTGGGGGTGTTTTTGTTTTTTTGACCAAATTTTACGAGCCCTGGACGCCAATCAAATGGGCCAAAATTTTGGCTCAAACATTTTTTGGAAATCAAATGATCTCCCGCGTCGATAGAGCCCTTGCTTGACCTTCTAGTATATAGGGAACCAAAGTTATGGCCCAAAAACCCCATTTCACCCCCAAAATCAGAAAATGTATGAGTCTCCCACTGGCGGCTAGTATAGCTCGCGATAACCCGCGATAACTCCCCGCTAGAAAATGCTAGCGAGCTATACGAACCCTCGAAAGACTCATGAAGCCTTCTAGTTTGCACTGAAAAAAGACATTTTAGATTTCGGTTCGGGGTTTTCGGTGGGTACGGTTGGAAAAAGGGTAGTTTTGACTTTTTTTGGTGGTTTCATTATGAGGTCATCACCTCCACAAAGCGCCAAAATTTTGGCTCACAGTTTGGTTGTATTCTAGGCTGGAATATGAAGCTTTAGAGCCCTAGATCGACTTCCTAGCGTTTCTGGTGGCCAAGTTGGGGCCAAAAGACCCCAAATCGTTGAAGACGTGGCTGAGTAATTTCAGGGGATCTCCCTAATTAAAATCCGGAAGTTTGGCCATAACGTTTGAACCAGAAATGCTAGAAAGATCATCAAACCCTCTAAAGGCTCGTATTGAAGCCTAGAATCCAAAAAAACTTCGAGTCACCAAATCGGATGGATGGTTCGACTCCCCGGAAGTGACGTCATTATCCCAATGTATAGAAATATGCATGAACAACCTTTGAATATGCAAACATTAACAAAAAACTCGTGATTTCAAGCTGAAAATTTTTTTTTTCAGTCTAAGCTACTAGTCTTCACAAATCTTTAGAGGGTTTGAACAGCTCTCTAGCCTATTCCAACAGCGAGTTATGGCCATATCCAAAAGGG
>JGI24158J21664_10001505_pt1 | contig 26458 bp, 19 predicted proteins | sample Ectturendosymbi3_FD_21664 | JGI IMG/M metagenome (IMG submission 21664) | reverse complement strand
TTCACACAACCTGCGACACCCTTCCTGCTGTTTTTTCAATACATACGATATTATAACCATTATGATCACCACAAATGGCATTTCCAGAAAAATACAACGAATTACCACAAAATTATTAATACTACAAAAATGTTTTTTCTAACATTTAATTTCAAACGGCAATTGAATTTCACAAACATTTTTAATGCGACGGTTGACTTTGCAACAGTATGACCAACTTCGAAACTTGTAGTTAAGTGGTGGACAGTGCTGATCTCTCATTTCATCCTCGACTTTCCTTCAATCTCGTGCCTTCGTTTGTGTGAATTACAGGTAAGGAACCACTCTCGCAGAGATATATTGTGGCAAACAAAAACACTATAAGAAAAAAACAGTTTAGACAGTTATGGGAATGATTCGCGCAAGCTCACCAGAACCGAAAAAAGTGGCATTTCATTAAAATTATCACGTGCTGATGAATTATTCCGAAAATCACAAAATTGGTCCTGTGATTCATCGAGAACACTAGCTATAACCAGAGAGATAGAGACCGGATTTTGTATAAATGCAGCTTCTTCCTTCTTGAGCTTAGGGAAATATCGCTGCATCTCCATTTCAAGGGATTGAAGGTGGTCTATGTATAGATGTCTTCAAACCCTCGTCACGTTCTACAGTTTTTCAACAACACTTAACAATTTCTCAAGCATGGCAACGTTTCCTTGCATTACTTGTCGAAGCCAATTTTGCAACTTCGAATAAAATGCTTGAAGATTCGTCGCGAAGCTGGATGTGTTTGTAACCTTTCCTTGTATCTTTTGTTTAGATTTATGTTATTCAATTTTTCAAGCATTTCTGCCAAATAATCAAGACATTTCAAACAAATCTCGTCACTAAAGTAAGATAACTCGTTTGCTTTCAGTTCCTTCATCTCACAAACGTGGTTTAGAAGGTTCCCTTTCAACAGCCATCGTGCAGATGTGTGGAATAGAAGAACTTCGTGTGTCGAAAACATGTCTTTGCAGAGTTCTTTAAACAGGCAGGTGTTAAAGCTTCCAGATTTGATGTAATTGCCAAATTTGAAGTGGAATCCAGAACATTTTTCAGAAGAGTTGGTGAGTTTTGCGAGCAAATGCATATCTGTGAATGACACAGTGTAGGCTACCTTTTGCTTTCGGAGCAAGTTCTTGAACTTTTTTTGAATGTCTGAACGTGATCCCATCATTGCAGGAGCTCCATCAGTACAAACCCCACAAACATATTTCCACTGCAACTCAGCAGAATTAAAAAAGGTTTACTTCTCCGGAACACCTGCATTTGTTGTTGCACTTGGCAGTTTCTCACTAAACAGGAGCTCTGCTTCAATGTCTCCTGAATCAATATATCTCACGAAAACGAGCACATGACGTAACATGTGTTGACTCATCCACTTGAAAAGAAAACATCAGAGATGCTTTCATTTATCACCTGGTCTTTCACATCTTCCAACACATCTGAAATGCACCTCTAAATAGTAGGCCCATCGCTGGAAAGAGATCTTCGCCTCATTTTTGCCTCACTAGCTTCTCCAAGAGGTATTGTTACTGTTTTCAACAAACTGGGTTTCACAAGCGTTTCTCCAATCGTGAGTTGTTTTGCTTGGCAATTTCAAGTGTAACTTCATGATACCTGTGTTCTTGGTGAAAACTTCCGGCAAAATGTCTATGACGTTTGAACCTTGCTCCATGCCGTCGGAAGAATTCTAAACCTTTTTTGGCATAAAATGCGTCTCATCTTGAAGCTTTCATAGACAAAGCACTGAGAGTCTTTATAACATTGCAATCCGTTTCTTTTGTGAAGTTTTGGAAGGCTTTGTCTCTAAATGCCGTATGAACTTCGAAGATTTCACAAAACTCTGCACTGAGAACAACGTTGCAAAAACACACTATGGTTTCTGTGCTTTTGCCAGCTATGGAGGTGACACCAGATTTCAAATACTCTTCAAAATACTTTGGTTCTTGTCCATGTTAAGAATAGAAATGAAAGCCTCATAATACCTTTGTACATAGAATATGTTTCTACCTGACTGCTCACTGCAACTTCAATATTAAGCTGCCGATATCAAAGGCTACTACTGTTTTAAAAAAAGAACGACCAAATGCGTCAGTTGACACAAGGAATACACCACTGTGTTTTCTTCACCTCGGATTACGACAAGACGTGCAGGATTGTCGTGGACAGATATGACTGTACAACGGTGGTCTGACGTATCTGCTCTTCATGTTACGACTTCGGATTCTTGCTTACATTGCCAATCATATTATGCAAAATTTTGTGCTAACTGATTTGGTAACTCAGATTTTATAAATGGCGCCTCTAGTAAATTACAGTATACGCAACAAACAAGTTGCTCCGAGAAGCAAATTCATTGCGATGACCAGAATTTACGATTTGAACTTAGCGCTTAGACAAAAACGACAAGTTAAACATGTCGCTGCAATGATATTTTTGCGTACTCTAAAAATCTTCGCGGCCTACGTTGAGAAACGTTGCCTTATTAGAAATGGTAGCAATCCTTGGTTCAACTTAGCCTCAGCGCTAATACTTTCTGTGATAGTTGAGGAAATTTCATATGTGATATTTTTCCTGAATGCCTCCGTGGGCCACTGAAAACGCTGTGGCGGGCCACATGTGGCCCGCGGGCCGCTAATTGCCAAACCCTGCTATAAAAGAAAGGAGTTGAACGCGAAAGAATTGTAGGTCGAAACTTTGCTCCCTCCTTCCCACTAACTAAAAATTGAGAGACATTTAATTTCTTAAATATCACAATCTCGACAATTTCCTCATAGTCTACTCTAACACCAGTACGTCTAATCAATTTAGTACACAACTATTTTGGGTTGTAACAACTTTGCACTTACATGCAGCAGTAGAGGAACATGTTGGCAATAATAAACACGAAAAAGACAGGTGCTTAATGGCGAAATAATACAACAGTCTAGTGATGCATACCTTCAACAGTCTGGTGCCAATAGAAAGCAAATCAAATGATAAAGACCGCATTTAATCCGTGTTTGGTTGGCGCAATGTGGCAAAGTTGTGGCGTATCTCTTACCATCGTCCCCAATCATATCTTGAATCATTTCCGCCGCGTCGTCGATCTCGTCTTGCTTGGTAACGTTCAGCTGTAAAATGGCTAAGTTGGTGGAGCCACGTGACGCCAGCGCCCGGGCTCCCAAGCTGTTGCAGTCCGAGCAGCCGGCGAATACCGAGTAACCTTGGTGGTCCAGGCGCAGGGCCAACTCGTAGCCGTACGAGCTGGGAATGTCGCACCCTGCCGTTGAAACAAAACAAACACGCCAGTGTCGAAGAGAGGTAACTTCCTTCGAAGGAAAACGAACAGTTTTTCACGTCATGACCACAGAGCTGCTGACGTAGTTTCGAAATCAGATTTCTGCAATGGATGACTTTGCAGACGATTTTTCTAATATACTTAAAAATCTTAACCCCAACTGAAAAGCAACGCAAATATATAGTTCTCAATTTTAAGTGCAGCAGTGCATATTGCTGGCATTTGGAGTCGACTTTACTGAAATTTAACTTCATCCACCGAACGGCATTTGCTATACTGTATTTGCTGCACTCCATCTTGAAAGGGCGGGATCACTGGCAAGCATCAGGTGATGTTCACCACACAAACTAGACGTCAGAAGCGTCACAACATGTTGAAAACATCTGAGCTGATCATTTTCGCACCACGTGGGGTGAATATTCGATTTGCCTTTACTTGATTCATAGCTCATTTGACATAATGAAATTACTTAGCCACAGCAAAACTAAAGCAACCGCCACTTTCATCGTTTGTCAGCGCTACCCTTTAAATGGTATCGAAAATTGCTGCAAAAAAGGTTTAAAAACAGTGCAATACACGTAACTAAGAGCTCACTGCGCGACCGGTGTGCGGAGATTGAAGGAAAACATTCCGTAGTTCCACCCCGCTGTTAATTTGTAAGTCCAATTGGCTTTTTAGCCACGTACAAAACTGAGAGTCGACTCATGTCAGTGAGGTAAGGGACTGGTAATAACTGATCGAGTTTATTTAAGGTTCTTTAAATGTTATTTTCGGCTTTGACAGCCAAGATAACTACATTCTGTAACTAACCGCTTCAATTTGGCCTGGTGTTGAAAAATTAACGTGAACGACGCGAATTTGCTTGACGGTATGACGTGGACAGTGATTCGCAACAGCAATGTAAGTATAGAAGGGTACCTGTGATGAGCACGGGTTTGCTTTGCTTCTTCGCCATACCAGCAGATGGTTTGCGAAGGTCACAACTTCAGATCGATGAACAACTGATTTTTAACTTTACAAGTAATAAAATGGTGCTATTATATTCTGCACAAGCATAAGAATTAAATGAGAGGCAAGCCAAAGTCCAGGTGGCGTGACTAATCTCAAACCTAGCTTTGTCCGGCCTTAGTGTGGAACCACCAGAATTCAGAACTATCACAGGGTGCCGGAAACGGTGTTTCGCCTCTCACTCGGGCTGCTGCCACCCGACCCACCAGCGAGGTTAAGCGGATGTGAAGCAGGGTTGCCAACCTGTTTTCACTCAAAAGAACCAGACCTTGTCCCAAAAAGCCTTTCATATGAAGGAAAGGCTTTTTTGGGACAAGACAGATAGCAATTTTAAGACATATACACAGTAAAAGACAGATAGCAATTTTAAGACATATACACAAAAACCATAACCAAACAAAAAACCGTCATTAAATCTCGTTAGAAACATCGATGCAATACAATTCCAATCTTTAGAAGCATATTCGTTCCCGGCAATTACACTGTGGTACATTTCTTTTTTATCAACATCATCGATGATTTTTAGGGCAACAGTAAAACCTTTGCAATATTCTGTGCACCCTATGTTCATAGACTCTCGTCAAAAGAGATTTGTATTGAATATGCTCCTGAGACAAAATGCTTTGCCAGAGCCAAGCCTTTCTGACTGAAAAAAGCCAGATTTTCAAAACCTGGTTTCAAAAAAGCCAAATTTGCAACCCTGACGTGAAGAGTGAGTGATTATGCATGCACAAAAACCTTCATGAAGCATGCTCACTACGAACTTCGCACGAAAAGCCAATCTCCCTGAAATATTGAATAAATACGTTTGCTTAGAATACCCCACTTCAGATCGGGTAAAATGAGCAATCACAAGTGGTCAAAACAGTCAAATAATATTCGTTGCAGTGCGAGGTTATTTAGGAGACTATGGCTAAAATATTTGTAAAAAAATATAGCGAGCACCAATTATATAGAACTAACAGACATACGCAAACTTAGCAAAACTGATGAACTAGGCATACTCGTTGCTGTTAAAAGTAGGTTTGCCAATCCCTAGGAACTACGAACAAGCACGACTTGATTTATTTTTAAGTCCACTGTTTTGCGTACTGGTGTTTGCTTAACATCAAGAACGTTGTCTGGTGACCTATTCGCGAGACTAAACTGTACTCTTGCGAACTGCGCGTTATTTCCCTGTGCGTTGCACAAGCAAATGAAACGCATCCAGCCAAATGAAGATTTGTTTGAACCACATACGCAGCGTAATCACAAAGTGGACGCCACACAAAACACCAAAGCTTTGATCGGAAGTGAAAAACAATGTAATATTTAACTTTGCTGGACCAACTTAGGAACACGTCCTGCACATTGCGATTCGTGGTAGCTAGTTCAACACTCCATTACATTGCCGCTACAATTTTTCTAAGTTGCGGCCTACAGCATAAAACAGGCCTCCACAACATACGGCCCGCGAAAGCTTTTTCAATTACAGAAAATTTTGCAAAAACCCGACTTCGGGTAATAGTTACAGAAGTTCTTTTGAACTACAACGAAATAGACTTTTGCGGCCCGCGGCAAATTATGTTGATGAATTTCGAGCTTTGAGTTGTGCAGGCCTCACCTAGAAGAATGGCGTAAACATTAAGGGCAGTATAGCTTGTGTAAACAGATGCGAAAAAATTGCATGAAGTTTTTGTTCGGCCAAATTTCGCTGCTGCCTTACAAAAATAAATCGTTAAGTACCAACAATCCACATTAAATGTAGTTCCTTCATATGAAATGCCGACATTTTGCGAATGTACTTATCATGATGTTATCTACAGTAACGCTATCCTATCTGCAGCTGCAAATACACACAAAAGAGAATTTCGCTGCAAGCAACTTTTCCATCCTTTTGTTGCGAATGATATGTACCCCATTTTCGTATCCTCCATGACACTGCGCCGTGGCAGAAAACCGTTTTGTTTTGTGCTGTCTACTTCACACCAAGTGAGAGCAAGTTTTTCTGTCTCAACATAAGTCGAACGCGTAACCACTTGAATAGTAATAATAAGCACAACTGGACTAGCAGACTCACTGAGGCTACCGATCGCTGAGTTGACAGCAAGAAATGCAAACACGCACCCGCTTCCAACAAAAAGTCAATCCCTCTAGGAGAAACTTTGCTGAAGCAAAAGATAGCAGCTTCTTAACCCTTGCCAGCGGGAGAATCAAGCTTTTGGTTGAACAGCCAAACACCATGCTGTCCGTCAGCAACACACAGGAGGCCATGGCAAAACGCTCCAAACCACACTCGCCTAGTGCACTGTAAACCACCACGCGATGTCTGCGAAGACATGCAGACAAAAAAGCACACAGCAAACGATTGTTTCGACGTGGCTGCTGACAGCGTGGTGTGACCGCGGCATAATGATCACATCCGGCCGGAGCGTTGTGTAAAATCACTCAATCAAACCAAAGTTCCCCGAATATAACTAAGACCTTCACTCCGGTTGGTCTTCAAACACTGCAATCGCATGCAGATCGTATGTGGCAATGGCGATGCGCTTTTTGCGCAAGTGAATAGCGATCCGGGCGACTGCCTCAGTAATTATGTTTTGTCGGTGTGACGCAACTCTTGGCCGCAAGCGCATATGGCACGTATTGGTGGGATCTGACAAGGCTAATAGTTGTGTACAAAATCAAGCACCGTGCTGAAGTGTCGCTGCCAGCACGCGGTAAAACCAACCAACGCGTCAGGCGAAACCAGGAAGCATGCAACAGGCACACACGTAGGTTGGTGGCAACGCATTTTCTAAACGTTTCCTGAGAATGTGGCTGCGTGATCGTGCAATTGTAACCTGATGCGAGAAAAGCTTTGCTACATTAAAAATGTGTGAAATGATAAAGTTGGCCAGTTTTGAAAATAGCCAGCAGCTTCCACTACACTTGTGCGACACGCTTGGCATGTTTTGAGAACGACGGTGCCATTCGACATGCTGTCGAACTACTGGATCAGCATCAACAGGCAGCTTTCGCAGGACGGTAACAGCTACATATGGTTATAATCTGATCAGTGAGTAAGGAGATCAACGGGAAATAGAAAACGAAGAACAAACAATATAACCCTAAAATAGGCCATCATGTGACCAAAAATAGTAATCGCTCATCGACTGTGAACCGTGAACCTAAGTATTTTATAGCTCGTTGAGCAAAGGCGGCTTACAGTGTACTCTGTAGCCTGCAGCTTACAATACGTAGGTTTAAAATAGGAGGTAGAACAATGTCTGTGAATCCGAGGGCAGAGAGCCACATTCACTTCACAAAGATTTACCCAATCACGAAATAAAATTTGGCAGCTTCCAATTTTTTCGCACACACTGCATTGCAGAGGAAAGTAACTGATGTCTTCTTACGCGGGTTGAAGTCGTCTATGTCGCCAAAAATGACATCCTTATGAAATGAGATACTCTAAACCAGTGATTCTCAGCCAGGGATCCGCGGGAAACCTTCAAATTTGACGGTCAGTCTTACATCGCATAATATTTACGTTTACTGGTCAGAAGTTGCAATGTGATAAAATGGCTTTGTGGGAAATGGAACAATGCATCAATACAGTAAAGTGTCAGACAATGGTGACGAAAAGGTACAGTGCATGTTGTGCATGGAAGCTGTTTCGAGCAGATCAAAGGTTAATATTTGCAGTTCAAGGCTAGGTGTCATGCTCTATGGCCATCTGATGATACAGAGCACATTATTGTATTTCTGAAGCAGTGACTAAATCATGGTTGTGAATAACCAAAAAAAGGTAGCAAAAATGATGGGGTCCGCAATTGTTTTGGGAGGAGTAAAAGCGGCGCGCCATGACAAAAATGCTGATAACCACCACTATTCGAACCAAAGCGACGTTTGACAAACTCCTTAGTAACATCAACAACCTACTGAAAAGTTTCATGCAGTTCGCTAAACGCATCTTAACATAGCAAAATTTTCCGCTCACCTCCCTTCGCCAACTCACACGGCATAATCCATAATCTTGCAAAATGTCTTCTGCAAAATACTTGGAGACTAAACGCTGGCAATTATCATAACCGCGCACCGCGTTTAGTGTGTTACAGTTGTACACATTGTATAAATCTTGCACGAATTCACAGTTCATGTTAGGTTTTCGGAGAACGAAAAATAAAGACTACCGGCCGCAAAGGCAAGCATGGGCTTCCCCACTTGTTGCAACATAACGTCAGTTGGGTATTCACGAAAATAAGCAAAAAACGTGCGAAACACGCGATTCCTGAGGCGAAGTTTTTTGCCATGGCATCGCAAGCCTTTAACTTTTTTGTTTTATCACAATCTCCATCATGGTTCCTTACAACCAAATTTTCAATGTTAGGTCATACACTGGCAAATGTACAAGTTAGGACTTAAAAATCATTGTTTTTGTGCCTTCCATTCATATGTTCCATAGCATTGCGAATGTTACCAGTTCCAGTTTCGCAAAGACAAACGCAAATATTGTCTTTAAACCTTATCAAAATCTGATTTCCTATTCTNTTATGGCGGCCCTCTTCGGAACCAACTACCGTTCAACTTGGCAGCAAGACAGCGAAGACGCGNTAGAGCTGCACGAAACGAAGTGGTCTGGTCTACGCCATTGCCGGCAGCAAGTGACTGACAGGAAGTCCCGGTGTTGCTGCTGTTGTGGAATTACTCTGATTCACTTGAAACAGCTGGCGAGTAATCGGATAAATACATTGTTCTCACGTTAGCCGTTTTCAGTCAGGCAACCGCGCACCTCAACCTGAGACTTGGTTGGATACTTTTGTTGTATTATTGATTTCCTTCGGTTTTGAGAACGACCGTTTGTGGTGAGATTTGACCTTTGGCGTCTGCCCTAACGTCTAGACATGGAAGTCACTACAGGCTAACCGCACGTTCGGCCGAGAGCACTTCTGCCTTATCCCAACTAATCTTTTCAACGCAGTGGGAATATACGCCAATTCAAGTGACGTTGCTTTTTTGGGAGATTTTGGGATTTCGCAGTGTATTTCACGTCCTTCGTGCGTTTCGGTCAGCTGAGACGCCAATGGTAGATGACAAACCATGCGCAGTTTTTCATGAGTTTATCGGAAACGTTTCGTGTTTTTTTAAACAGGTGCGACTGTGTTTCCTCAGTCCATCTACTCGAGAAAACAACACTGCACTTCAGCGAGCGGCTGCGGTGTGTACAAACTAACGTTACGACAACGATAAGGTTACTCGTGTACAAAGAAATCGTTTGTATTGCGGTCAATGACGCACAATGTTTGTGCACTTCGTTCATAAGCTGGTTAACGGAAGGAGATTCGTGGCTGGAAAAAAATTAGTTTGCACAGAAGTAGACGTTTACGAATCATTAACGCACAAGGTTCCTATAAGATTTTAAAACGGGGTATAAAAAGATGAGCTGTAGAAATAAAAACAAAGGTAGAAGGTGAAAAAGGATAGAAAAACTAGCATAGATGTGTGAAATACAGCAAGGTTTACACTGCGGCTGGGTTCAAGTAAGTAATTACTTAATTGTTAGTAATTCCTTAATTACTTCCTAATTACTTAATTACTTACTTGAAAACCTTTACTTATTACTTGAGTAAGTAATTTTACCATTACTTGATATTTCAAGTAATTTGCTTTTAGAAAAGTTAAGATTTTAAAATCCATATTTGTTGCTGTAAACGCAACATGGTACATGACATGCATCGTCACACATAAATTAAGCCATCAAGGCGAATAGATTTCTTGCCTGTGCAGAGTGCTTTGTGAGTCACAAATAGCTATTCCCCCATTATGTGATTTAAATTTTGCAATGATTTTGATATGCTCGCACGTTTTTAAGTCTAAACGTCGATTTTCGTGATTTACATGACTTACTTTAAAAGTAATCTGTTAGAAATTACTTATTATCAGGGTTTTTTTAAGGTGTTTTAGGGACCCGAATAGAATCTGAGAAAATCATCATCGGGTCCCTAGAATCTGAGAAAATCGAGTTCCTATAATCAGAGAAATCGGGACCCTACAGGTCCATACCGGGTACCAAACATTTTCCTTAAAAAAAAACTGTTATTACAATAAATTTTTGTTACTTGAATCGAGCCCTACCTTACACTTTGCAGCGATGACGGTGTTGCAATGTCTACTAATGACATAAGTTTCGCAACTGGTTATCAAAACATTTTATGGGTTATATGCGTGAAAATAATGTTACAATAACGAAAACCAGCAAACAATAACAAAAACTAGTGACCATAATATGAGTTTCTAATTCTATGACGAGGAATATAGTTTCGAACAAGAGTGCGTGGCCGAAGTTATTTTCAGCAGGGTGGAATCGACAGCAAAACTGCATGAAATTCATTGCAATCCTGGTTTCCACAGGTGTGTATACAAGCTGCACAGCGCTGGTTCATTATAATCACACAGTAATTACATTCCACCTGCGCTATCGAAGGATCACAGAAATTCTAAAGCGCGACCAACAGTAGGCCTATCCTTGTTAGCGTTGCGATCAAACCATAGTGAAGCAATGCGCCGAAATATGTTTCCACGCTCCAGTAACAAAATACCACTAGAAAAGCCCCGCAAACTTCAAAGCCTGAACGGTGCACTTGTGTGCACCTGCAAATTCACTTGAACTGCAGTACCTCGCTTGCCACATTCAGCTCAATTCTTGGCTTCACTTCTCGCGTCGTGTAAAACACCACTCCGTTGGTGCACAGTTGAACACGTATGAGTTGTTGCTTGTTTTACACGCTCACGTCGATGCAGTTTTCTTGTAGCTTGGAGTGTTTATTGCTAAACGAGACGATCCTGCTGGTTCTGGCTGTTTTGCTTTCAGCAGTGCCACCTGACATCGAAGCAACAGCACACTGCATATGACCGAGGAGGTAAATAGAAATAAACTCAAGTTATCATCAGCTTTTCTGGGGAAATTTCAAATTATAGGCTACAAACAATCGCTGACATTTACTAAGTTTGTGTGTATTTGAAACATTATATTGAACAAACAAAAACAATCCAACAAAACGAAGTACACCATTCCATATGGCGGTAGCACGCCGTTGACTTCAGTGGAAATTCGAACCAGCATGCGATTGCGAGATTCTGTGTGACAGGGCTCGAGAGCTAAAAACGGCGGTAGAACTTGAATGTCCGGCAGCCCGGCTAGTTATTACGTATAGAATACAAAGAGTTCTTTGAGTTGATTTCTGATATGAGGTTGTCATCAGTGGCGTAATTAGCATTCCGCAAGTGGGCACTAAATGATTTAGAAGGCTCCCAAACCTTCCCAGTGCTTCACGAGTACAAAACATCAGGTTTCCTAAAAAATGCTAGAACCTACAGTGCATTATGACAATTCACATCACATTGACTGACACACATCAAACCCGTAGATAGTCTCAACCACTCGATGTTTGCCTGTTGCAATGCGCTGTTCGCAGGTCACGCTTTCGCTGATTGATCCAAGTTGAAAATCGAACGACCNCCAGAAGCACAAGATCAGGGGAGATGGCAAGTTTTTTAGTGCAATTATTTCTTAAAAGAAATGAAATCTCAAAATGAAAACAGCAAACCTTATCCTAAGCGGTTGAGTGTATGTGAAGTTGCTAGACTCTGCAACGATGTCATCTGTGCTTGACCAGTTCTTCAACTTCTAATTGCATTCAGGTTTCACTCCGAAACGGTCCCAGATCACAAGAGTGAGTCCCGTATGGGAAAAGGTAACCCTGCATTTTGAGATTATAGACTAATAGAGGCTCATGGGCTAATAAATTACTTCTAATTTTGACTTAAATGCTGTCAGTAAAATGCATCTCCAACGAAAACTAGTCAAGAGAGATGCTAGACCAGGGATTCCCAAGTTGGGGTACATTTGCCTATCTGAAGGGGTAAATTTAAGGTTATCAATTGAATGGAAATAAGTATTTATATATCATTTATTTCCAAATATACATATATCACTGAATATTATTTTCAAAAATCATTATATGCCTATTGTTAAATATATCTATGGTTAGTCTTGATAAAAAATTGTTAGGGTTACATGCTCATCTTTCGAATCGCTGAAGGGGTACATGGTCTGAGAAAGGTTGGGAACCCTTGTGCTAAACCAAAGGCGACGTGCCGTCGTAAAATTATTCCATTTCTAATAAAACATCACGTTTCATGTCAGGTTTAACCACCTGGTCAAGTTTGGGGGGAAACGACAATTTTTAGGCGAGCTCGCTTTGACCGCTTGAATGCGAGTTTAAAGAAATATTACTTCATCATTAACGAACGCATCCACGATAAAGCCAGTCAAACCTGGCCACAACAGTCCTGTCGCTGCGAACGGAAATAAAACTTGCATGAGCGTCGGTTAATTGCGTGTATAGGGTATTCAAAACGCCGGTGTGCTGTGCTTTAATCATTGTGAAGTTTTATTTCAGATGAAACATTTCCTTTTGACCATAGGAGCCACGGAGGTCATGTAGAGCTGACAGAAACTTTATGACAGAATATGAACAAGTTGACTTTAAAAGGATTGGACGTTCTTTTGCGTGGCTTTTCGACGGGGTCCCAAACAGAGATGTTGGTACCACGGTCAACCTTACGCCTGGCCACGGCGTTGTTTTATCATTGTTGCAGTTGCCAAATTTTGATAAAAGTGTTTGCCGTCAAGGATTGATACTGATCGAAAATGGAAAACCTAACAAAAGCGCTGTGACTTGCAGCTTCCAAGATTCGTTTTGAAGCCACACGTTCAGAACGTATCCTCACAACTCAGGATGGCAGAAACGACAGGAAAAGACATTATTTGCAGATATTTGTTACATTACAAAATAACTGATCGTAAAAACAAAGCATTAATGAGAATTAACATACACATTTGGCGTAAATCGAACTTTGATTATTGAGTACATTCTGTACCAGCCTCAGGGCCCCAAAAGACTGCAGTGCTGCCCTTCAAAATTTCTTTCTGACGCCCTGAGTACAGATGAAACCGTTTGAATCAACGCAACGGATTAGAAGCGTCTTTTAAATTTAATAGCGTAGCCACAGTCGAATTGTCTGTAGAACAACAGGAATAGTTCTTAGTCAACCATGCTTGCTTAGCGCTTATTAGCTATGCCGAAAAATACTGAATACATACGTTAACGATAGAACATTGACTTCGCTATTGCTTCAGCTATGGCTTCGACAAACCTTGGAACGTTTATTGTCAGAGATATATATACAAAATACACATTAATGTTTGCCCGAATGCTCTATCCGCCATTTAGTTTCAAAAGCTAACTACAAATCTTTGATATGATAATAATTTTGTCAAGTTTGAAGGGTTGGCTGCGTCACTGTTAGCACCAAGCTTGTCATTTGCGCAAGGAAGCCGTTGACACTTCCGTCCAACGTAGCAATCAAAATGTGGAAGTTGTCAAGGAGATTAAGACGAAACTGCGCCTTTACAAGACTTCTTCGCGAGCAAGCGTACTGAAAATTTCGTGAACCCACTTCTGGCAAAGATTTTCAAAACTGGTTGAAAGATACCAATGCAAATGTCTAACGGGTGCCATACGATACTACTGTGTTTGGTGTGCTAGCTGCGTAAAATGAACTCGTTTCATCCTTCAAGCTAGACGTTGCTTTTAGCTGCTATTTTCTACGTCCACTGATCGCAAAGTTTTTCTTGTACCTTTAACAACTTATCAGATTTTCCATAAGATACTGGATGGACTACGATTTCGAAGACAGTAATCCTTTACGATGTTGGTGACTGGCACACTCGCCAGAAATACATGCTGTCTTTCATTCGATAAATAACTGTATGAGGGGTGCACCTCATTATAAAATCCAAAGCGTCTTTCAGTGATGTAGATAAACGCTTATTAGTCCAGACTGTTTGAACTTTTCTTTATTCAATACACAACTTATCTTCAATACACAACTTATCTCAGAGTGCACTGCCTGCATTCCAAGCAAAATCAGCATAAACGCTTTCTTCAGATCACCTGCACAACTCACACGTATCCTTGTAAGTGTAGCCGACTGCCACTGCAGTCGCCGCAGTTCTACTTATTGCCGTATACGCCGAACCATCAAAACACGGTGTTAAGCTGAATACACTTGACGCGGTAGAACAAGTGGTCGGAGGGCCACTTAACGATATGATATCATCAGCCGCGCTTAGGAGAAAGTTTTACGGTAAGCATGCTGTTTCACCAATGATCTACACGCAAGCTTCACGTTAAATGGATGCAGGTACTACGACTCTCGTCAACTTTCTAGCTCGGATTCAAACAGCCTTCAAAACAAAACACTAATTTCTGCGGATAAACTTTGTACTTTGTTTGACGATCAAACAATATTACTTGAGCTTGAATTTGAGGCTCTTGCCGTAGGTGTGGTGAAATTCTGGTAGTCCTTCTGCAACGAGGTTATGATACGGCCCTCATAAAGGTAAACACAATTGAGTATACTAGACGGACTGAAGGTATAGGATGGTTGAGTTTTCGACCTACAAATCTCCTATGGCATGATTGTTGTTTTTGTCATTCACTGTCCAACTTGAACTTCAATACACGAGTGCATTTGTGGTTGGTGATGCAGTTGTCTGGAACTGCAGCAAGTTTCAATTTAATGGTATTTCTGCTGCACGTTTGCGTGAGCTGTATATGACAAATCGTTCGCTCAGTCAACAATAACCATACCCTTTGCCAATGCAGCACCTACACTAGTCTCTTCTTGCTGCAGCCTACATTGCACAGGTTGCCCGGTGGCATGCAATGAAGCACAAGCTTTGATGCCAGTATAAACAGTAATGCGATCAACAGATAGTTTCAGGCGCAATAGCAGTCTGTTATCATCTAACGAGCCATTTGTAGATTTCAAATCATCATGCACAGCCTACCCAGCGCTTGTTGAAAAATATAGCTGGCAACAAAACCTGAACTTATATTTCCAAGCTACTGCATAAGCTAATGTACTGCTGTCGCTATGCGTTGACCAGACTTTTGAGCGAAGTCCACGCAAATCCATTAACCGTCTGAAATGGCTTGGTTTGCAATACTAGCTCTTAGTTGACTAATCCCTCTACACTGCAAACCTCACTCCGTACCACGCGGTTGATTTCACCGAAATCGAACAGGCCCATCAACAAAAGCGAAGCAAAACCTGCCGCGCCAAAAGCAGCGAATTGTTTGATCTATGGGTGTTAACCCTTGAGCATCACCTAGCGTTCAAGCTCAGTCGTTTGGAGCACCGCTCAATGCCGCCTGAGGTTTCACTTGCGCCAACAGATGTCCTAACTTGCCACATTACACATGAGACGCTAACACGTCAATGGCGTACAGAGGGAGCAAAGGGGTGCTGGAAAACAAAACGTAACTAATACTGCAACTCATGCTTCTGGGCTGCATTTCCCCTTTGATGATGTTGACTATGCTAGTAACACCGTACATGACATCATCTATCATCAAACGTTTGGCACGTACATGTAGTGTTCCTCGTTAATAATAATGCAATGAAATGTTTTGCAGTCCACACCATGATCTTGTAAGACGTCGACCAGCTCAATATGCGCTGTCATTGCCTTGGCACTATCTACTGCAACACATGTATAATTTGCAAAATCTCCATATTCATCAACGACAGATACGAGGCTGTTATAAATGTCCGAACCCTTTGTAATTCCACATAGTGGAGTTGTCTTAAGCAGTTTATCGTTAACAGTAAAGTCTTCATCAACAGTACAGATGAAAACTAAAAAAGCTGGACAATGTCACTTACGTGCGCACTTTCGTTAAACGCCAGAGAGAACGACTTGCACTGCTGAGCAACAGCTTTTAATTGCGAATACACGTTCTCACTTAATTCAGCCACTCTTTTGGGTTAGAGACATTTTCAAAATTCTGGGCAACTCTTTTATCCAAAGGCAAGGGCCACCTTAAAGCACACTCCATGATAATCTCCCCCTCCTATGCGTTCTGCGTGCCAGCGTTTGGACACGCTTGTTCTGAACTATTTTGGCAATGTGGCAAAGACCAATTGGTATTCAATAAGACCGACCGATGATTGACTGCAGCTGAATGTGCGGCTCTATTCGAACAAGGTAGTACGTACGCAGTTCCACCTGGGCATTTTGTCTTCACAAAGAATATGGCCATGGTCTGGTTTCGTTCATCGTGGCAAAATACTGCTTTCAAAATCAAATTTGGTAGGACTGGCAGTTCGCCGTTAAGTATGATAAAAGTGGATTCTCTGAAAAAATAAATTTCCGTTGGATTTTCAACAAATAAGTGTTCACAGAATGATAGTGGTGTTGTTAGATAAAAAGTTTCGGTGCTGCACTGCAGTTTATATTTTGACAAACTTCAGCAAGGTGAGTCACAGTTGATTGGCTGTAATTGGTGCGGCCGTTTTGATAAATTCGCCTGAAGATTTTTCGGAAATGACACAGAACAGATCGAATTGTCTTGTTGGCTACTGCTTAGCGAGTCGTTACTGGCCAAAGCTCAGTGCAGTCCAGACTTTCGCAAACGTTTTTTACCCGAAACTGTGGAGTGATCACAAAGCGCAGGTGGAGTTTTATTTTCACGAAAGTATTTTAAAACACTAATACACCGCAACGTACACAACCTCGCTGTAAATCTGATCATCTATGGTTACTGCTAGGTAGCGCGTATCCTCGGCTTTACTTTTTTTCATGAGCTGATAGTTTATATACTCCTTAGGATCATTGTACAAGTAAAACGTCCGTTACTTTCCTTTTCTAAAATATTGACGGACGCAGATATGAAAAAGCAGACAAGTTTTAGGTTCATTTCTAGAAAAAGGTCTAAAACTTGCTAGGCTATCTTCATTCATTGGTGATTTAAATGCTCAACCTCTGCGGTTTTTCACTGATTGTTAACGTAGCAAGACGACTATAACTTGCCACAGATTTGCGTATTAAAAAGGTCTAAAATTTAACACCGCTTTCTTGGAAAATTGCTGGGATGCACTTAAAAAATAGACCAATTTCGGTTCGCAGAAACACGCTGTTGAGACCAGGGTATATTTCAGGAGTTTAAACACGTAAAACGGGAAGGCGTTATCAAGCACCACACGACAACCGGTTACTGCTTTGTGATACGTTCCTATAAGTAGTCTTCTTTCATAGGCGGCTCGATTATAAAGAAACGACGTTATAAGTTACAGATATAAAACTTTAGACTTTTGTCACACACTCATTTTCTTATACTCTGAACACCGCAAGGTACAGTTTAAACGTGTTTTTCCGTGAACAAATTTTTGTTTAAATTTTATTACTCAAAATTCAGCTTAATCTGAAAATGCATGCAATATTGTACGAAAATAAGTAAACAGTGGAATTCCCAGATCCCCTCTGCGGCCATTTTTAGGAAAATTAGGAAAAACGTTTTGGTCTGTCTTTGGGTGTAATTGGTGCCCAAAATTGTTTCTTTATTGATTTGCTCGAACACGTTTTTCCAGCTACGAATCATTTACACTGACCTTTTCTAAGGTTAGGACCACCAAAAGTAGTTTAATGCATGCGTCTCATTCAAAGTGTATCTTACTCAGAAACAATAAGAATATCTTCGCATTTCAAGGGTGATGAGAGCTACTTTTTCTCATCAAACAATGAGCAAAAATCTTAGAAAACAATTTATTACGTAAATTTATGTTCAACGGCAATCGGAATACTCAATCATTTTTCATCATCCCTGCATCGCCCTTCCTTTCCAATCAAAACACGATGTAACATATCTTGGTGGTTTATACCTTCTGGAAATTGCCTCCTCTCCTCACTTGCAAAGCTACAGTTTCCCGAACCCCTCTCTGAATATAACTTACACATCACTGACGCATGCGCTGACTTATTCGAAATGTGTAATCTCGTTTAAATTCCTTAGGCTGATTTTGTGTTTGAGTTTTTGCTCGGATGTAACCAGCGCGTATGTTAGTTGAGTGCATAGTTTTATTNTTTAGTTTATGAGGCAGTTACCCGCGATTTTTACAAGTATGTAGATCAACACAAGCAGAACGCTTTATAAATTAAGCTGTTCATCCCCAACGCGACATGAAATCAAGACGCTGGAAATAGACCTTCCATACCTAATCGGTGCAAAATGTAGGGAAAATGTACAAACATTCTTTAACAAACACACCGTAAGGTTTGAATGTGCTGTGTGATAACCGCTGATTTTACTTTGGTTAGTTGCTAATCCGCCACCGGTTACTATTAAAATATACATGACCCAAAAATCAGAAACAAGATGTTGCTCAGACATATGACGATTGTAGAAAAGTCAGTAATGTATGACACCATTTGTGGTTATCTGAAAAACACACACTACAAAGTCCATTATGGTTTTGGCGAGATGCGAGATATGCATACGTCCATATCATGGTATGAACAATTATAACCTACCGGAATGTAATTAAATGCAACTCAAGAAAAAGCGTTACCTGTAGTTAAAACTTGGATAATTAATAATAACGCTTTTCCAAAAAACATAGACTCAGTTCCTTGCACCGCGTGCTGGAAGAGCATGTGCTGTACAATGTGTCCAGTGGCGTAAACGGACGGGGGAAGGGGTGCAAATCGATAACCTGGAAAGCTAAATACAAAAACCGGGCGCCCACCTAGCTTATATTTCGGATTTAGTATTCTTTTGGTTTTCAGTAGGTTCTTGTTTCATTGCGTTTTTCGGAAGATTTTCGGAGTATTTTCCTGTGATTTAGGGTTTTAGTATAGCCATCCACATCCGGTGTCAAGCGAAATTTCTGACTGCACACCATGTGCGCATGCACAGAGTAATATTCTACACATCAAATACGCTGAGAAAACTGATCATTACGGGTTATGGTTTGGTGTTTAGGTAAGTGTGTCGGGTTAGGGTTTGGGCTAGGGTTGGAAAAAGAAAAATATTTGAGGTCTAAGACTTTGTCCAATATTTTTCAGTGGTTATAGTTATTCCCGTACTGTAGCTATTGTTGTGGTTATCTGTCTTCTATCCACAAAGCTTTAATTTACACAACACATCAAAAACGTGATTGCCAAACTTTATTCCTTCACTCTGAGAAGCAAAATAACTAACAAACAGTAACAGGTCATAAATATCGCAGAGGTCAGACATTCCGCTTGACACCGGATTCACTATCATTTCTCAAGTTTTTTTCTGAGTGTTGACTAGTGGTCCCCTACAGTGACTAGTGACCCCTTTCAGCTAAGTTTACCCTCCTATAGCTCAAACCTCTAGTTGCTCCACTGAATGTGTCATAAATACTAAACGCGCATTTACAGTCAGTCAGTGTTAAGGTTTCATAGTAGACACTAGACAAGAATGCAAGAACCATTGCAACATATTTTACCTATATCTATATCAATGACCACTTTCTGTCAGGTTACCCGCGACTTTATGGGGGAGATTATATGAATATAGTTCTTATAGTGGTCTGACTTTCGCTCGCTAAAGCTGCTGCGATCCATAGCTGTAAACGCTAAGAAATCACATGAAATACTTATTTTGAATTGTCAGAGAATTGCGTTACTGTTCGCAGTTGTGGCTTAAGATTATCAGACAATTGCTCCACTGCAGTGTTCAAATAAATCACCTTCAAATGTGGTTCAAATCCCATTTTTCAAAATTGTCGTGTTACACTTTTGTATACTATAGGTTCATTATGTCTGCTGTAAATGCAATCTGGATGCCATGTAGCAGGGCCTGCATAGAAATTACAAAAATCGCCAGATCAATAGGTGCGTCTACATGCAAGATTCACGTAAACTGTTGTTAATGGGGCAACATGCAGAATTCAGACTATGGGGCAACATGCATTATTAAGTCTACGTTAATACTTTCATTTTGTTGCGAACTCTGGTAATGACTACGTAGTCCAAAATTTTCTAAATATGAGATTTCACAGGTATATACACGCAGGATAAGCTGAATATTTTATCGTAATATGGTTGAAAAGCCCTAAACAATCCTGTTACGTCATGATACTTTTATCCCCGCTACTACCTTTCACAAAACGTCACAAAAATTGCATTACCCATAAAAGTTTGACGACATTTATGGACAGTCCCTTATCACGTTCAGCAATGGTTAAATGACTAATACGTCACAAACTCTTTGCTCTACGTTTTAGACGACGTACAGCTCAGCAGAATCTCTTGGCCATTTTGATGCCAAGTTTCCGAAATTTGGCATTTCTGAAGTGGTTTGAATCACAGCGAGTATAGGTGGCGAAGTGGTTTGAATATACTGAAGTGGTTTGAATCACAGCGAGTAATCACAGCGAATATAGGCTTTTCGCATTTCAGTCTTTTCAGAAACTGTGCAGAGGGGCCATTCCAAAGTTGAATGATCACCGATGACGCTGCATTATCAGTCAACCTTTTTGTAGGTAACAGCACCTAAATCTGACCAAGGAACCCCCACTAAAATTCCGTTGCCCTGCCCCTTCTTAAAGATTAATAACTGTATTCTTGTAGTACGACATTTTTCCCGATTTGTTTCTGCTGAAGGGTTATTGCACCCAATTTCATTGCTTTTCGTAAGATCAGATATTTTGCGGTGTGCAGGGGCCATTTTTATGAAATTCTCAAAAACTCTCAGGTTTGGATTCGAGTGGAACTGTTTGCACATCCATACAATATGCAAAACGCTCTAATCTTTCCTGTTGAACGGAGTGTCTTTATAAATGTAAGAAAAAGTAAAAACTGACCGATCACGAGGGAAGTGAGTGTCACCGGCAATCCTTGTGCAGAAGGAAACCACATGGGAAATTTTTCATCGTTCTAGGATTGAAGCTGCATTAATCGGATATACTGCAATGCATTAATTAGCGTGTGCCTTTCCTGATCACATGTGTTTTATCAGCAGCGTAGTTTTTGTTGACCCTGTCAGGTCTTGACTAAGGTCAATTCTGTTCGCAAGAATTTTGTCTTTACCAAGGAGCTAGAAACCAATAACTGCCTCCATTTCCTTGATGTCTTAAATAGGAAAACACCAACAGGTTTTATTACTTGTACCTACAGGAAACCCACACATACAAGCCTCCACTCAAAATGGTCTAGTTTCGTGCCGTTGCACAGGAAAATGAACCTTGTCAACTCTTTACTCCGTCGCGCTTATGTCATCGCCAGTTCCTACGAACTGGTGTACACGGATTTTATGAATATTACGCGAATGTTGTTTCGGAACGGTTAATCCAACAATTTTTTGGAACGTCGCATTCGGCAATTCTTAAAAAAGCACGAAGTTAAAAAAACTCTTAAAAAAAACATAGGCTATGTTTCTTTAAATCTACTGTATTTGTGTTCCATATCTAACAACACTGGGCAGGAAGTCAGCAGCTTTATAAGACGCAAAGCTGTTGTAGAAATGAAGCTACGTTGTTTTCAAACTACCCGAAAGCTTCAAAGCTGGTTCTCGGTTAAGGACCAAGCTTTGCTCAACCGATACAACGTTGTTTACAGGCTTACATGCTCGTGCGGTGCCTCCTACATCGGGTAAACGCAACACAATTTAAGAAATGGTATAGAAGAGCATCGAACATCACTAAGCTCTTCAGTCTACAGGCATGTGCAAGCCAACCCAGATCATCGGTTTTATTTTCACAACTCCGAGGTCATTGCCAGTGAAAACAATTGGCGGCGACTGCAGATTCTTGAATCGTTGTTGATTGAAGAACACAAACCAGAGCTGAATGCAAACATCCTATCCATTCATCTATGCATTTTTATCCTGTAACACAGCTTCACGCATCCTCCGTGACGTCACGCGCCATCACCATCGGTACCTGTCCCGCTGAGTCACGTGGCTACCAATGGCCCGCGACACTACGTCACTTCCATAACATCCTTTCGCGTTTTTCACTTTTTTACGGCGCCTTTCTCGCCTGACCGTAAGAACTTGCAGGAAGATCACCGCAGGTTATTTGCTAATGTGTTGATGATGGTAGCAGTAGTTACCGAAACGTCTGCGAAAATGTCGTTTACATCTATTGCTTTCGCTGTTATTTTTACTACTGTCAGGTCTTGTTATTAAATCAGGACAAACAACCCAAAACCAACTTAACAAGGTCTTTCTGATGTTGAAAAAAGATCTAACCAATTTTTTGATATAATGGGCCAAAATTTTTGATGATGAACAGAATGTCTAAGCTAGGGATAGGCAGTTTCACAATGCTTAACCTGCTGTGAAGGCACACTTCGCAATCCCATCTTTAGAACATTTATTTTGGATCTTTGGCCTGCAGTGCCAATGNAACAGTGCAGTCAGCAGTGGGCAAATCTGTAAAATCATGAAGTAAATTGATCTGCTGAGTCATCTGTACTCGTTAGTTTCTTNCTTAGAATTGTTTGCAAGCAACAATGCCTTCCAATGTGGACTTTCAGAGCTGCTCCTTCAAGGCTCTTGTTTCCAATTACATTATTGCTCATGGTTTACAGTCTCCACACAGGGCAGCGATGGTAAAAAATTTCAAAAGACTCGGTGTTACTGACGCTGCTGTTCCGTCGCCTCGGGGGGGTTTGGTGGGCTTAGTTCCCACAAACAAAGTTCCAAACCCAATAATTGAAATTTGAAACATTATAATTCAATGGTGTTTTTGTCAATTTATAAAAGTCAACCCCCCTGCACGAACGTAAAGCCCCCTATTGAAAATTTTCTGGCTACGGTTCGGTAACGCTGTGGTGGTTATGCTGCACAAGTAAAAACAAAAGGGAGAGAAACTTCCATGAAGTTTCCATCTGAGAATCAATTGAGTATATTATCGCCTTGCTCGTGATTAAACCAGCTCTCGCTTAATGCCGTTGTGGTGTAGTGCAGTGGTGTACAGGATCCGGATTTCGGAGTCCAATCCGGCCGGATATTTGGATTTTTTTGGATTTGGCTTGGATTGGATATCGTTTTCCTTTCAACNGGATTCGGAACCGGATTATCCAAATGAAATAAAATCTGGCCGTGCAAAANCCTTGGTNTATAGTTGTATGAGGAAAAATTCCGATCTTTCGTAATCATATACTAAAAATCTACTTTTGTTATTTCTCTGGATGGACTGCAATGTTGCCTGCCGCTCGGGATCCTAACTTTCAGACTGAGGACATCNCAAGCTAGATGTAGTTTGGAACTGTGTGAAGATGAGCATGATTGATTCTATAGTTTTATTATGACGCAGCCCATCGTTATTNAGATGAGACAGGTTTATTTTTGAAATATTTTTATTAGAAGATCATGCTGTAGAAAAATGTTGGTGTTTATCAAGGCATTTACAAATAGTTTTTCGGCATTGAACGAAGTAGGCTACACCAGTTTCTTTTTCATCGGCGTAGCGCACTTGTCTAACTCAAAGTGGCCTTACCTCACAACTAAGAAAGAGTTATAAACATGGTGAAAACATCAAATACAGGCTCTAGCTTTGCAGCCGGCTGTGTGAGGAATCTCCTGCTTGGTTCTGCTCCTATCTTCTTGCAATGATTCAAGCTTGCACTCATCATTCAGCAATAATTGTAAAGCCACTGTAGTGACCCACACCAAGGGAATCAATCGCAATTTATTGCGTAAGGAAACTAGTTTCGTGTGTTACACATCTTCAGTGATGGAGTCTCGAGACTTGGTCTCGGTCTCGAGACCCGTTTTTTCGAGTCTCGGTCTCGGTCTCGAATGATTTCGGTCTCGGTCTCGAACTCGAGACTAGTCTCGAGACTTTGCATGAGTTATTTTTTTATGAAGTCTTGCAAGAAGCGGCTGCTTAAAAGCGGAATTACAAAGCAATTGTTCAAAATTCATCCGTTCAAAATGATCAGTGGCTAAGCTTTCTTTGTTGTTATGCTACTACGGAGAAAACAATTTGCCCTCTACCCTGTTTAAAATTTGTGCTGAATTCAATAAAAACAGTGTGTGTACCAGTGAAACCGCAGCGCATAATTTCTGCAACGCATGCAACGAGACGTTAGGAGTAGCCTACTTTGCTAAGGACTATCTTTCAGCTGTTTTTGCAAGCAGATTGGTTACAAAAACCCATATTCAAAAGAAGTGGGAGAGTGCCAACAAGTTTCTTTTTTGAGAAGCCAAATCAAACGAGGTCTTTTCTTCGAAGTTCTTTTCAAAGCAGTCTGTTAAAATACCCTGGCGAGTTTTTTTGTTCTGCGTAATACAGACATTGCAAAGTTCAGAAACGCCTCGGAACTCTCTTCAGAAAACGTTTTGCTCATGAAAGTTCTATACAGAGAGCAAGTAATGCGTCATGGCTGATCAGCTACTCTGACGTGCTGCTAGGTTTTACGGCCTTTCTGCGTTTTCTAACCGACCTACGGTGTGTGAACCTCTAAGTGAGGGAGTGAAAACGGAAATTCGGAACAGCTGTGAATAATCAATTTAACGTAAAAACATGGAAATTATCCGAAACTTTAAAATAAAAAATCTTGACAATAAAAAATAGCAAATGTAGGAAATTTATATATATATATAGCCATAAAATCAGTAGGTAGGGCGGGAGACCATTTGACTGCTAGTCAGATACAGCTCTAATCTCGATCTTCACTCATTCTGCTACACCAGTGGTTCTCAAACTTTTCTGGACGATGACCCCCAATTAAAGTATACAATTTTCTGTAGACCCCGTGGCCTAGCCCAACAGTTACTAATACAAGGAATTGTTCTCCGCCCTACTGCGTAGCAGAACCGTCGCCAGAAAGTTTTCAATAGGGGGGCTTTGCGTTTCTGCGGGGGGCTTCGGGTTTGTGCGGGGGGGGCTTTACACTCTAAAAATTGACAAAATCTCAACTGATTTATAGCTTGGAGCTTTGATTGGGGGTTAAGCCCCCAAAAGCCCCCCCGTGGCGACGGGACTGCTGCGTAGCCTACTGCTGTACTACAGTCTAACAACTGCCGAACTGCGACACATGCACTACAATATTGTTCGTGACGTAACAAACAGAACAGTTTTCATAATGTNATCACTAGGGCAACCAAAAGTCAATAAAATCAAAATTTTTCTGCCTTTTCNAAAGCTTATGAAACGTCCACAAACACAATTTCATGCTCATACCATGAGGGAATACCAAGTTATTAAGTCACAAAAAGTCAAAATTTATTATTAGGTCAAAATTTATCGTTGGGTCAAACTTTTCTTGCAACAGTTTTTTTCTCTTTATCAAAATTTGATTGGAACTACAGCAACAGATATTGATTTGCTTTTGCGAGTTTAGTTGCAATTTTGTAATAATCATGGGTTTGCTGCGATTTCTGACGTAAGACATAACAATTTTTTGCCCACTACTTGACAATTGAATGTTATTTAGGATAGTCGTGTAAAGGCAAGAAATGTGGTCTTACAGTACGTGGTTTGGTAAATGCTCAATCCATTCTGCATATAGTGTTTCAACTTCATGATCTTCTCAGGTTTGCCACTACTTTAGTTATTAATGTACTAATATGTATATTATCCCCAAAGTTAAAAACAATTTTTTTTATTTCGAAGTTTAGAGTGCATGAATATGGTTCTAGGCTAACCGCAACACCTAAGGCTGAATTATTTTGCAGTTGCAAACGCCGAAAATCTATTGGACAAAGTAAAGTCAAAAGTTTTGAATTATAATGTCACAATTTTTAGATTTTAGGTCAAAAAGTGGTTGCCCTAGCCATCACAATGCATGATTTAACAAAAAGCTATTCGAATCGAATGCAGCACTCTTAATTTTGTTTGATTTGTTGAAAAACGCCGTTTGCATTCCTTGCCCGATTAACAATAATTTTGAATTGGAGGCTTCATTGCTCCAGTAGACCCCAGCAGTTATTCATTGACCCCCTGGCCATTCAGTGACCCCCATTCGGCCACATGAGTATTTATTGATCCCTTGGATGGTCCAATCGACCCCTGGGGGTCGATATCGACCACTTTGAGAACCACTGGGTTAGACTAACAGCTGAAGTAGGATAACTTACTCAAGCGGTTGCGTTGATGAACCATGTAGGGATCCATGAATGTATTTTAGGGGGTATTGTAACTTTTAATGCCAATCACTGTTGGGTCAGGAATATGAAAGACATGTCAAAGAACATATTTTGATGCCGTAATTAATATATGGGTTCGTTACGGACACCAAGGTAAGTTATCGCAAAATCTTAATGTTTGTTTAACCTACCTATATTTTACCCG
>JGI24158J21664_10001502_pt1 | contig 26472 bp, 15 predicted proteins | sample Ectturendosymbi3_FD_21664 | JGI IMG/M metagenome (IMG submission 21664) | reverse complement strand
TTTTGTTTAATAGTTTCAAGGTTAACACAATTCAACAGACACATGCTTTGCTGCAAATCACTATGGCAAAGGTCATAGAAGCAAGTATTGTGTCTTTGGCTTGTTGCCTAATACCAAGAACAATATGTGTCATGTGGAAAGAAAAAGGCCTGCAAAAATATTCCTAATTTGTTGTTTTGTTCTCTAACTTCAACATATTTAGCAGTTGCCATGATGTTTTTGGACATGATGATTAATAAACCTAAATTTTATAGGACATTTTCTGAAAAAAAACAATCAACAGCTAAAAAAATTAGGTATGTTTACTATGCCCCAAATTGCAGTTAAAATCAACTTGTAATTGGATGTCTGCGTAAGTTTGCAAACACTCACTTGAATTTATGAATTTATTAGTTGCAATGTGTTGTTAATGTTTCGGTCATCACCTTTTATGATGAGCATTGTCTTTCTGGTTTGTTTGTGTCAGTGTACATATATCAAAACATGATTGATGGTAACTGTTGAAAAACTTTGTTGTTGAAAGAATATTATGTGGTGTGAATGATATATTCTTGATCATAAATGTATTTTTGTGCATAGCCTTTATTTAAAGACAGAATTTTGGAAGAAATGTAATCTTGATCACAAGGGTGTGTTTGTCCATAGCTCTTGCATTCTTAATTTACCTGTTTTTTGTCCATTTTTGTGAAGGATTTCTTGTAAGCAAAATTGGCTAAGATCTGTTGTTTCAAATGGTGAAAATAATGGAAATGTGTGCATAGACCATAAGACCACACTACAGTTTAAGTTATTATGCTGGCAGTTGTGTCAGCGAAGAATTTTTTTACAAGGATTAAGGCTCAGCATTCACCAATGTTGGTGAAGCCACAAATAGAATATATATCTTTGTTTTTCTAGTTCATGATTGAATGTGCAGAGCAATGTCCCAAATTTCCATCAGTGCCTGTACAGTCACCATCTAAATGGAAGTCAATCTTCAGTCGCATGCAAGATATTTATGCAAGAGAATGTAATGATGAAGACTCAGAAGATGAATCTGCAGTCAAGGTATGTTTGGTGTTAATTTGCAAAATTTGGTGTTATTCTGCTCCTACATACTGTCTGTTAGATAGAAAATGCAGTGAAAAATGCACATCATACTTCTTACGTATGTTTACCAGAAATGTGTAATGCATTTGTGACAAAATAGTTGTTATATAACCATTTTTGTTGTGTCTGTTAATAACATTTTTTCTGTTCCTGAAGATTACCTGTGTTCCTTTGATCCTGTTTTTGTAGTCAGATATTTAGCTTATTTCTGGTCTGGAGAAGTAGGCTTAAACTATATCAACTGCTCTGGGTCTTACACAAGTAGTGTGAGTTTTGTTTTCTGTGCAAATTAGCATAACAACTGCCAGTCATGGGCTAATAAAACGTGCAACAGCTCTCAGTCCTTGCTTTTAACCTTTGGGGTCTGCAGAACCACATAATTACATGGCATTGCCTTTCTGATAATAACTTGCAACCTGGGCAGCAACATCTTAGACATTGTTGGAAAGCTTACAACACAACAAATATTTTGATATAAACCATCATGCATACGTTAGTAGTATACAATTGTGATATGGATTCCATGCTAAACGGATTTTAAAACAAATAAAACCAGAGTTACATCGTCATTTGCTGTGGATAAATCTGGTTATTTTCATACACCAATAAAGAATTGGTTATTCTGTGGTTGTTCACCAAGTTTGCTGTTTACAAAAACAGGCATCTTTCCAACTTCATTATAAGAAATTTATTTTTGCTTAGTCAATCCCGGTTTTATGCCTAAAAACAAGTTGATTTCATAGAAACATCTTGGGCTGCACTTTTTGAGAAAAAGCAGATTTTTAAGCAATCCTGGGTTTGCTTAACTTGTCTATGTTGTAGAGAGCCCTGATGTGATATTTGGGGTCCCCTCATGTCATGAGTGGCAGTTGTAAAAATGATGATTATATCACTTCTTGACACCCATTTTAAAAACTGCTTTCATGCCTTTTTCAATTTAAACTGTATTTTCAGCATCAACGTTTCAGCCAGGACCCCTTGAAATCATTGTGTCTTTCAAACAAAAACCTTAATACTTTAATTCTGAACTTGTTTCCTCTTGAAAATGGCTTCTCTTTCATGGTGAAAGGAAGCAATGGTGCATACATTGAAACGATGGCATTGCCGTATGATGAATACGAGATTCTGGAATACATAGATAACGAAGAGGTGTGTTTGTGTATGCTGTAGGTTTAGAACTTGTATTTTTTGTATTCTTCTGCAGTTTGTAATTCTGCTTAATGCTCCTTAAGCAGCCATTGCTTAACCAGTACATCATGTAATGATATGCTGTATGGCAGGGGTCTCCAAACTTTTTTGTCCGAGAGCCACATAAGCTATTACTCAACAGTCCGAGGGCCGGACATCTTTCATAATGTGATTGTTTCGGTACCATGTCAACAAATTTTTCGTAATTTTATTAGTTTTTAATTATTGGCAAAATGCTTTCGCGGGCCGGATAAAATGGCTTCGCGGGCCGTAGTTTGGAGACCCTTGCTGTATGGTATGCATTTGGAAGTGTTTTGCTGCAGAAATAGTTGACAAATACATATTAAATGTACTTGCTCATTTCAAGGAATATGATGCATCTTAAAATCAGTTGTTCTTAAAAAATTATTAGGTTCTTTTTAAGTATGGGTTGAAAAGTAGTATCCATAGTGTTACGAGAATTCCAGTCTTTATTGACTGTTAATAAACTGAAAAGTCGACATAGCTAAAGAAACAAACGAAAGTAATTAAATAGAGGAACGAAACAGCGAACTGTTCTCGCCACTGCGTTTTACTCGGGTCTGACTCACAATGCTCTGAAACCTGTATGAGTGGAGTCCGTGCGCCCGAGTGATATCCTGAGTGCGATTACTGAGCAGAGCACTTTAACCCTGAGCAACTATGGTAGATGTTTTCAAAAGAAAACCAAATTTTTTCGATCGTTTGATCGAATCTGCAACAGGATATATCCCTGCCCAGCACTCACATCACTGGTGTTGTCCATACTTGTTTATATGGAGCACAGCTAGGACTTTCATAAAGTAGACAGGGAGCAGAGCTACCTAGCCTTTAAAAGTGTTTATTTCCCTGTTACTGGATCACCTAACATGTGTGTATATCTTCTAAACAAAGAAATGACTGTTCTTACAACAAAAGTTGTGGACTCTTCCACATAATTACCATTTTGTTCATTAAGTTTCGGTGTGAACACCACATTTTCCAACTTCAGACCTTGAACCCCCCCATGGCTGCACCTTTGCCTGTTCATGGCTGTATACTGTAGTTAGTCAAAAATCCTTCATGTTACTCAGTCTCGAGTCAGCACGTGAAATAAATTACGACTGGCCTAGGGATGCGAAGTTGATAACTTTTTTTGTAAAAACCTTTAAATCTCCTACGTTTAGTTTTCAAACTATTTACTATCTGTACAAGCACATTTTTGTGTGCGTAAAAACGTTGCGTAAATTTGTAAAAAGTAAAAGCAGTGCTATACCCGGATTCGTAAGTTTGCTGTGGATTCGCCCGGCCATGTTTGCAATGTTCTGGGGTAGACCCACAATATTTTAATTACCTAAGCTTGAACTTTTGCTGTATGGCGGAGAGCTGTCGATCTGAACGCAGGGTGACGTCTGAACTCTACTGTTTTGCGTTCTTGCAACAAACGCATTCGAGTGTTCCGCGTTTATATTATCTTGCTATTGCTGATTTGCTATGACTTTATACCACAGATAGGTCTTGCCAAAAAGGTACGTAATGCGTGCAGGCATACATTTGGGCAACCAAATTATTTAAATAAATTTTGCCCAAGCTTATTTCAGAGTTATCGCGCTACCTCTGCCCCGATTCTCCAGTTTTTTCGTTTTTTGTAAAATCCTTAGAACAACTAGAAAGGGGTCATCGTTAAACCTTTGACAAATTTTGCCCATATTTCCTAATTTTAAGTTCACTGAAAAGTTTCTCATAGTACTTAGTTGCTCCTTCAAAAAATTTTGCCCTAATGCGCACATTTTTCACAGGTTTTTCAGCTGCAGTGAGAGCAGTTTACCTTTTTAGTTCACATTCTCTTGCGGTTACAACTACCATGTTTAAAGGGCAAGGCCTTAACCTGTAATTCAGGCTGCTTTGCGTGTAGTAAGAACTTCTAAACGAAATCGCTGTTTTCAACGTATTTTACGTGTCTCCGCTAACACTTACGTATATTGTTGATTTTCTGTGTTTAAGGATTGGGTGTATTTCACGTGTGAAACACGATTGGGTGTATTTTGAGTTTGAAACAAAAAACCGGGCGACATCTACGTCTGTATCACACAAAGTTGTTAGCTATATCGTGACAAAGTAATACCGGCCGTGGACGCCGGTAAAGCGCTAGGAGTCGTTTTGCACTAGTTTTCTTCAACCGCTATACCTGAATGAAAGTCTGTCTTTGTCCCTTGGTGTTAAGGCGAAAGAGTAGATAATGATAGTAGTTTAATCATTTTTATTTGTGTATGATTGTTTTGTGTGACTGCCCAAGCGCTTGACCAGTCAATGCTGCTAGTGCATTTCAGATTCCACCAATGTTGGTTCAGACGCTTGAAAATCTGGAAGAAAACGTCTTTTATTCCGGATGTATTATCACTGAAATACGCGACTATCGAATTGCTGCCAGTCCTTCTGCTTTCGATACAAAATACGTTCTTCTTCGTCCATCGCCACAGGTACAGTTACTGCTGTTTTTGCAGCAGCGATGCCAAGATTTTTTAATCAGTTCACTTTCGTTGCTTTCAGTGTCGACAGTCGTTGAGCTTCGTTATCACTCATTAGAGTATCTGGAAATAAGAGTGGTCTTTTTTCGTAAGTTTCCATATGTTCGCGTGGTCGGCAGTTAAAACCTTACTGCAAAACTGCGTTATTCACTTTTTCTAAAAAATGTTATGTGTTATGATTTTTATAATATACACGCCGAACATTAACGACAAATTCCAGACCTCTTAGTATTGCCATGAACCTTACCATACATAGTAGTTCGGAATGCGGCATAAGCTCTTTTTTTGTATGCGCATGCACATCCAGATACAATCAAAGCAACAACGGCAAGAGTAATAAGAATGGCAGCAATAACTCCAGGCTTCTCTTGGTCTGTTGCAGGTAGTTCTAAAACCGAATATAATTTATTTGATACCTGCTCACTGGTGTTACAGGTAAGTTGCAAAACCTTAAACAACTCTTGGTATTTGCCATGCGAGGCTTATCGAACAATAGCGTCAGAGAAAAATCTAGTTTTTAGTCAAACAAACGGAGCCGAACAAGCTTGTGCGCGCACCATGACACTGAGCTGTGATGCCGAGCAAGGGTTGTGGGTTCGGGGACAGTAAACTGCTGTCGGCCGAAAATGTGTTACGACGACGATCTCATTTCACTAACTCCGAAATAAAAATCTTTCACAAAAGGAAGAATTTACGTAGACGTTAATTTGCTTCGCATAAGATCCAATCAAGCGGAAAAGAGTCTAATAGAGACAATCGATTCAGCATGCGAAACGAAGTCACGATAAGCTGGACTATAAACTCCGAGATTTTGTTGTTTACCTGTAGAATAGTATAGGACATGTATTCGTACCCAGTTAGGTTTTGCTGGGAGTTGGTGGAGTGCGCTTGTTGTTATGGTTCTGCAGTTATATAAACTCAACTCTAGCAGATACGTAGGTCTTCGGTACTAGCAATTTCACTTGTTAAAAGAACGAAAGTCATTGTTCAGTAGCCTTCATTTCTGTCTCAGAGATATGATGCAAATGCTATTGCCTTGTATAGTGGTTTCTATGGATACGGTATAGTGAGTTTGAAGTCTTAATTTTCAACGTTCACGTCACTTGTGGTTTCAACGTCAGTTTTAATATTAACCATCACTGATTATAATGGCAATATTTATCATCTTTAACGTCCAAAGTATGTCGTCATCGCCTATCGCTTTGGCCATTGTTTTTCTTGTATATTATTAATCACTTGTGCTTACTTGCAAGAATTTCAATTTCAATAGTTGATTCCCGTAGTATTTTCGGTTGCCATAAGCAATGCAAAAATTTCCGCATGGATTTGTTATTTGCCGCACATTTTGTTTTTGGTTGCAAATTACAACACGAATCCTAACGAATCATCAAATGTTAGTAAGTTTCTTGCAGAGTTTGCACTCCCCACATGTTTGTGCACATGCATTATCACAGGTATATAGCAGCATGCAACGACATATGAAAAGATCAAACACATGACAGATTCATCTTTTTAGATCAAACCTGTTTCAATTCCCGTGGAAAGGGTCTTCGAACATAAAAACGTAGCTGAATTGTGCTGTGAAGGATATACGATTTTCAAGCAATTTTTCGCCTTGCAATTTATACAGCTGGCATTTGGTAGGTTGATGTTTGCGATCGCAATGCTATGCAATGATTTGTACCTGATGACAGTTGCACAAGCTGCACTGCTCGCCCGTCCTGACCAAACCTGTTGCTTGCCAAGCACAGATACTCCCCGTAGTCGCTTAAATCCACTTCTCGGATGCTCAAAGTTCCATTTTTCAAAATCAATTTCTGATTTAGAACCTACAAAGTTGAAATAAATTTATTGCAATATTATTGCTTCTAAAGAAACAATTCATAAACAATCGCAATTCATGTTTTGTGCCAATGCACTAAAACTACTTAATATAAACTATACTTTTTGACAATATGCACGAACAGTTAGATTGGTTTGTGAAGTTTTCCAGAAAGTTTCTGACTGGTCAGGGTCGTTGCAACCATGGTTGGTGATGCGAAAAAGCCTCACCTTTTTTCTAAACTTCCACTGTATATCTGGAGGCGGAAGGCCGTGGTCTGGTGCGCAAGGCAGCCATGCGGGGTCACCAAGAGCAGCGTTTACGATGATATCTTTGTGTTTATCCACGAAGGATGGCGGTTCGCATTTAAATTTCCGCGGGGGAAGTGCGACGATATCTAATCCTTCCAGCTGTCGAGGCTCACTGCATTTGCCTTTCAGATTGAAATGCCGTCTTATTTTTCTTTCCTGTAATATAGGCATCTGGGTGAAACTGAAGTAATATTTTTCGTGTGTTATCTTCTCTGCTTGTACGGATTTGTGGTGTCTGTGATAGATAGAAATCGAAAGTGACACATTGTACAGGTTCAGTAGTCCGCGGTGGCTCTCCGGTCTTGGTCCCATGATTCCAGTAAAAAATTAATGTTGTGAAGACTTGCGCAGTAGAAGTGTTAAAACCCAATATTTCGGGAAGTAAATATGGAGGGCATACTCCATTTCACATCAACCGACGTGATAATATGACCACCCATGTACCTTCACTTTATCTTTCTACGACATCACAACTCAACGACACGACAATGTCAAGTGTAACTCACCCTTTACAGTATAACGCTGAAAAAACGACAACTTCAACGTTATGTCAAATATACGAGATATTTTCATGAGTAAGCGAAGTACTCCGATCAGAGTGTTGCAGCGGACAAATGCTGTTGAGCCTGGTCGCTGCATGGTAGTGGTGGTGAGTTAGAAAATTCACCTTAAGTTAAACCAATTAGCTCACCTGTAAAAACTTCAGCCACTTGATGTCGCAGTCACATGTGGTGGGATTATGGGTGAGATCCAGTTCATGAAGTGAATTAAGTGGGGTGATAACCAATGCTCCCAAGGCTTTTATGTTGTTATGCGATATATTTAGACTTTGGAGGTTTTCAAGCTGCAAAGAACTTGGCTTGAATAAGTTTTGGTAGTGTGACACATGCAATACACCGGCAACTTGAACTGAAAATAACTTTACGAACTCCTCCCTTGGAAATTTACATTTCATGAAGATGGCTATGCGTTGCAGTGTTACTGATATTTTAGATTTTTGGACTTGAGCACTTAGGATGAGTTTATTCGCGTGCTGCTTAAATTGTTGGCGTGCTAAGAAGTTTTTTTTTTATTTTTTTAGCAATAATTGTTGAGGGAAACACTAATTTTTCAACATTATACTCGACCGATATAAAATTTATGCCTCGACCATATTTGGCATGAGACGGCTTGCATCAGCTATGTCCAACCGAAATTCCTGAGCCAAAAATTATGTCACTATCATATTGACAGCCGCATAATGAATGACATATTAATGAGGGCCGAACGTTTGATGACTTAAAATTTAAGTTACTGTACAGAAAGCTTTCGAATCGTAGTTGTAATGCTATCGGCTGTTTGGCACCTTTAAAACTCCGTAAGTGTGATGTCATAGGCAAGTTTAGTGCCAATGTGACAACAAGGGTAGAAATCGGAAAAGAAAGTTATGTACCAAGGTGTAAATGAAAATCTCCCAGTACGCAGCACAGACGTGACAAAGTGNCACTGAAGACCTCTGCATCNAAAATGTCGAATTTAAGATAAACAAGTATGGACAGGTTGTCAGTATATAGGCCACTTTACAACAGCAAAACCCTAAACTGGGCCGCTCAAAACTTTCGATTGCGGGCCACGGTTTGGACATACCTGGGCTAAATGAACACGATTAGTCGAAACAGTTACATAAATGTCTTTGATTGTCGACGCATCATTGAGTGCGAAATAATTGGACCTGTTTTTTTTCGCTGAAACATTTCGGTCATTTTTAGCTATGACATTTTGGTCACTGCAACATTTCGGTCATTTGTCTTATAGTTGTATTAAAACTCGCCATAAAAGTGTTTTTTCGTCTATATTTTCAAATATTCTGACCGAAACAACTTAATTTTTTTTCGGCCATTTCAAAAAGCGAAAAAAAAACGATTGGAACATTGTCCTTAGTGGACAACTCACCTTAAAAAATATGTGGTTTGGAAGAGTTTTGATATGATTTCTTGATAAATCCAACCGTCGTAGTTTAATTAGGTTCTGGAACGGACTTTCATGAATCATCTCCAGGCTGTCATTTGCAAGGTACAGCGTCTCGAGGTTTGGTACCCATTGGAAGTCATCTTTCTTTAATCTGTTTCAATTTTAACAAGCTAGCGATGTGCGTGTTATTCTTATTGCTTAGCATGCAAGCATCTCACAAACACTTCACATATTTTATGGTTTTCCAGTTATTGCCATTGGTGTGTGTTCATTCAACAGATCGTTGATTCTCGGGGACCAAAAATGGTCGATGAACGCTACAGTGTGCAAACAATGAGACCGTTTCAATAACATTTTCTTATCGTCGTGTGTTGGTTTTTGAGAAAGTTCCAGTAAACTGCTCTTGTATGAAGATGATAATTATATCTTGGTCAGATCGTATAGAACCATTCGCTTTATTTCAATCAGTTTTAGGTAAAAAATAACATATGCGGCTCACTTTTTTATATGTGGGTTGTTGTTGAGTAACAGATGCTGCAGATTTGTCAAAGGCTTCATTGCTTCCCGAGGTATCTGATCGAGGTTGCAATCGTATAAAGATAAGTAGGACAACTCGTCCAAACCCATGAATGCTTCGTCATCTGCGAAGTCGGCACAAGTAATCCAACACACTAATGCAGACGGGTATTACCAAAAGCAAATGCGTTTCTCTGGTGCGAGACTCACATGAGATATTTGCCTTGCTGAGCCTTGTCAAAAAACAGTATGCTGACGAAATACTATAGCTCTTACTGGCGATGGACTACAGGCTACTTTCCTCATACAGTATTGGCTTGCTGAGCTTTGAGTAATTTTGCTGCCATGCTCCGCTGTCGTCACTTTGCAATGATTCGGACTTGCCCATATCAACATTCAGTTCCAACAATAAGTCTCCACAAAAGTGAAGCAGTCGAAGCAATCAGCAAATTGTTTTACTAGGAAATCAATTTCACGTAATTTACGCATCTTCAGTACAGTAAATTGCATGCAAGGTTTACGAGTGAAATGGTGAATAATTAAAGCAAGATTTAGAAAAAGCATGCGAATTGTATTCTCAAACACACTCTGTGACCACAAGCTGACCTCACACGTAAGCGGAAAAAAGCAAAACTAACCCCAAATACTGAACGACTGCTTTCAAGCAACTTGTTGATAGCTCTATTAGGGTCCTGGCGCGGATTGAAAGTTTTTGCCCGCTCCCAACCCCTACCCGCAAACATCTAGCCCGCGCCGCGCGCCCAACGGCACTGTTTCCTTCCCAAACCTACACCTGTCACTGCGTCTGAAAAGCATGGTTGATGGAGTTGGACCGAACCCACCAAAAAACACCCGAGTTTTTTTATAAGGCCGCTTGAAAAAACAATTAAATACACCAAAAACTCCATTCTTTACTTTTCTGTTGAAAAATCTACTATGAAGTAAAAAGTAAAATAAGCAGCACAGTTGTACAGTTAACTATTTTTTTTAATCAAACAAAACCAACAGCAACGAAATTTGAAGGACTTGAAAAAAAGAGAAAAATAATTTGAGCAGTTTGAGAAACTTCTACTGGTTTTCTTTCTTCTTCAGCTCTGTAAAATCGGTGTATTTTAACCAACTTTTCTGCCTTTCTACGTCCAAACTGTTTCTGATGTTGGACCATACCAAATCATATCTCGAAAAAACACTCTATAGATGCTGGACTAGCACGGCATGCACATAAACTTGACGTGAAACTGCAGAGGTTATGTGGGAGTGGCTTTTCTCTGACTGCTGTGCACATTCTTGCCAAGCCTTATCACTCTGGAGTTAACTGACAACTGACCAAAAACACTGCGAAAACAAAGATGGGGTACATTTCTTTACCCTCAATTTTGAATGCCATAATAGGTATAACAAGTTATAAGTTTGAAAATGATGATATTGTATGATGCAATAAAAACAATTCAGAATAGGGTTTTTGTATTTTTCTTAAAAAAAGAGCAAAAACCTATTTATTTAAAAAAACAAACAAAAGAAAAAGTTTTTTTTCAAACCCGAAAAACCCAGGTGGCTTGTTATTTTTTGAAGAAAACGGGTTTTTCTCAACCCTGTTGAAAACCACTAAAAACTCATGCAACGTGTTTCATCGCTAGTGGCTGTTTATTCAGTGATTCATTTCGCAGCCAACAGAATGTCATAAAATGCACTGTGAAGTAAAAAGTGAAACTTTTGCGTTAAACATTAGCGCTTCTTTCTCAGCTTTAAAAGCACTGTTTTCTCAGCTTTAAAAGCACAGCATCTATGGAGTGTGTTTTAAAAAGCCGTGCTAGTCCAGCATCTATAGAGTGTGTCATAAAATGCACTGTGAAGTACAAAGTGAAACCTTTCCGTTAAACTTCAGCGCTTTCTCAGCTTTAAAAGCGCTGTTGAAAACGATATGTCATTCACCGAGGAACTCCTTAAATTCACCGAGGAACTCCTTAAGGAACTCCTTAAATTGGTTCTCTGCTATTCAGGACATGCCCATCCATACTAAACACTCGTTCATAAGAAGCGCTGGTTGTCATCACGCAGAACATATTCCTTGCAAGATCACTTCGAGCTGGAAACTCCCATCTGTGGTCAAGCAACCACTGGAGAATGTCGCTACACTCTTTTTACCACAAGCTGTCTGTAGCATTGAATTTCTCGCTCATGTCGCTTTCACGTGCATTGGGTCAACGTTCAGTTGCCCGCACAAGCAATTTCTTATCCCGCGCGCACCCGCATACATAGCTCTGCGAGTTACCGCTCCTACCCTGCCAATGCGGGTACCCGCAACTCGCCCCGCACAGGAATATAATCGCTATAGTCCAACGACCATAGCGGGTTGCGCTACTCATGAGAAAACAATTTTTTCTGCGGAGACATTTTATTTCTCTTGCTTAACCAGGTTTTTATGCTTTTGGCGCCCTTCAGCACAATTTAAACATTCCTTAAAAGCTGAGTTCACACCGATTCTCTCAGCATATCTTCGGGAATTGAAGGCTCTTGGCTTGCTTTGGAGGAATTTGCCTGCCATGCTTTGCTTTCATAACTTTGCGATGATTCATACTTGCACACATCAACATTCCAAGTTCCAACAGCAAGTCGACTGCTTCACCTTGAGGAGACAACATTGTGAAGTCTTAAATGTCGATATGTGCAATGTCTAAAACGACTGTGTCACCTTTGTGGAGACTTACTGTTGAGTTGTCTGCTCCATCGTGGTAACTCGAAAATTCTTCACATCAAAATTTGTGATTCATTTAAAGCGGTATTTACTTAGTTGGGCTTAAACTACTTTCGGACACTAGATCAAATTTGATTTGCTAGAATATATGGGACATGTTGTTGGAGCAGGTTGTCAAGAGTATTGGTAATTCTTTTAATGAGTTTCATTAACCTGTGAAGTAATATGTAAAGCGAAATATTCCACCTTAAAGATCACGAAAGATACAAATCTTTGCTGGTTAATCATAGTAGCATTGGAGCACCTTGACCGTTGCCAAGTCTTCAGATTTTTCGAGTTGCCTTTTAAGGCGAATGCCGGCTTTGAGTATGTCGCGGGTGGCACTCGGCTCAGAAGTGTTGCTAGATTTGTGTGACCAGGCCCATCACCATTTGAACGTCACTGGGGTACTTAGACATTTTTTAGAGGGGCTTCGTACTACACCCTTCTCTTCAACATCTACATCTCTGACTTGCCAACCGCCGTCTCTAGAAAGTATGCATATGCTGACGATCTAGCAATCATGCATGCAGATGGAGACTGGCAGGTAGTGGAAGGGGTGATGAGCAAAGATATGACAACCGTGAGTGAATACATCCAGACCTGGAAGCTAAAGGTCAGCACTACAAAAACTGTGTCGGCAGTCTTCCACCTCAACAAGGAAGCTAAACGTGAGCTGAAAGTCAACCACAACAACGAAATCCTGCCCTTCTGCTACGAGCCCAAATACCTCGGAGTAACGTTGGACAGGTCGCTCAGGTATCGCCGACACCACGAGTCACTTCGCAAAAAGTTGACATCATGCGTCACACTCTTGAGGAGGCTTGCTGGCTCTGGCTGGGGTGCTGGGGCAACAACGTTGCGAACAGCCACCCACTCAATAGAGCAGAGTACTGCCCTCCTGTCTAATGCCGCAGTGCTTACACCCGCCTCATTGATCCTGCCATCAATGACGTCTTGCAAATTGTGACTGGATGCCTGCACCCTACACCAGCGGACAACCTTCCTATCCTCGCAGAAATCCAACCTGCTGAGCTTCGTCGCAAAGGAGCCACATGTCTCTAGCACGCCGTGCAATGGAGCATGGACAGTACACCTGCTACACTCAGCGCTCACCTGTTCACCGAGTGCGAATGCACGGTGTCTCAAATCGAGACATCCATTTGTACCCGCCGCACAACAACTCATCATTTTATCGGACAACAACAACATACGTGCGGCGTTCTGGGCGGATTTTCCGATGGAATGCGGAGTGGTTGAACAACACCACGAGACTCCGTACTTACATACCCGACACCGGTACCCACTCTTCTGGAATTGCCTTCCAAGAACAGCGTGCTGCGTACCGCTTAACCGCCTCCACACCGGTGTCGGACGTTTCCGCTCCTGCTTGTACAAATGGGGTATGGCCTCCTCTGTGGCTTGTAAGTGTGGTGCAGAAGAACAAACCGTCGACCATGTTCTCCGCCAATGCTCAATCCATCGAACCACCATGGACTGCACGACCTGACTGTTCTAGATGATGAGACAATTGAATGGCTGCTCAGCACCTGTCCCGAGGTCTAGTACGGCCAAGCAGTGGCTTGAAGGAATTGGCTCAAACGGTGACGACGTAATATAATTAATAGAAAAATGGTTTTATGGGGAAAACTACGACTTGACTTTTTGGTGAGCCTTGACTTGATTGTGTGTATGAAGGGCTTTGTCCGCCCCTTGGTGACGGCCTGTGTTTCCCTATTACGTTGGTAAAACATTTGAAGTATGAATATCATAACCTTTACTTACCAATGAAACGCAACCATGGCCAGTCACCTATATGAAGCTTTTGTAAGTGGGCCAGTGGAGAGAAGGCCTTTTTCTCTAGTCTTGTCACTGGAAGGTTAAGTATTTCCAACGAAGTTAGTTTGGAAAGAGTGTGAAATGCATTCGTTGGTACTTCCTCCATTTTGTTTTCGCCTGTATTTCAAAAAATAAAAGTCACAATGTGCAACTTCGTAGTTGTAATAAATTACATTTTATTTATTCGCGGTCAGTAGTGACGCTTGCACGTAAAAAGAAACAGCCCAGTCGACCAGATATGTGGTGATCGGAGGTGAAACATCGGTTAGATTTTGAAGCTTTTGATCTGGTGACACCCGCATGTTGTGGAAAAGGTTTAATGATAATGTTACCTCTGTCTATAAACAGAAACCTGCCAAGGGTTTTGCGATTGGGTTTTGGTCAAAGTACGGCTAATTTCAATTTAATGTTGATTGCAGGTAACAATTTAATTTTCTAGTCCTTATATGACGAGATCAACGTGAACATCTTCAACATGTTTTCTCGTTTAAGAATATATTGTTAAACCATTTTATAGATCGCTTCAGATTTTGTCAAGACCTTTGATGGTTAAATGCGGAACAACCATAGTCCTTCAGCAGCGCACATCTTCACTGAACAAGTTCATCCGTTCACTTCCTGATGGTTTTGCATATATTCCTTTTTTATCCAATTCGTGACCCTACTGTTTGATAATGAGGGAATATGCAGCCGCTGTGGCGTTTTTTCTTGTTTGTTTTCTCCCAATATTCTAATGTGCACAAACTGACGTGTCGTGTCCTGCATATGCCTCAATGCGCGTATATCCGGGAATGTTTGTTGCGTGCTTGTGGTAACCCATCTTGTGACATGGATGTTGAGCCTTAGACGAAACAATCAATAAGCTAACTTCCTGCGGTCGTTGTTCTTGATTATGAGTGGCGTGCGTGGTGCCTGGAATTCTGCCCCACGTGACAATGCTGGTCGATTGGCAGGAATATGTATTAAACTTACAATTTGAGGAAACACCTGTTGCCTTTATTTTCATATAGATCCAGCGTGTGCATAAAAATCAAGTGAAGACATTGAAGGAGCGCCAACATGGTCGCATAGTTAATTAGCCTTGGGGCCTTAAACTGCAGTACAGGAAGAAAAAATCAACCCCACTAAGCTCCCTCATTTCGTAAGTGGTTGCGACGTTATGCGAACTCGTCTAATGGCCAAGCGCCTAATAAGCGGTTTAACTTCTATGAAACATCTAGAGAACAATATCTTTTGGATTTGTTTGGTTGAACTTTTATTTATATGCGATTGTTTACTACTTACCCAACGTGAGATTGGAAAGTGTGGTCAACCCTGAAAATGCTTCGGATGGGATGGTTTTGATGTTATTTCGCCACAGCTGAAGCACTCGCAAGCTGTCCAGGCCCTTGAATGCTCCGACAGCTATGCTGTCTATGTTGTTTCTGCTTAGATCCAATTCAGTCAAAGTTTCGAGGCCGCTTGAGGAAAAAAGGGTGCACTTCATTAAAATAGCTAGAGACACAACCGTAGATTTCAGGTGTTAGAAGATTACTTCATTCACGTACAGATGTTAACTATACACTGAAGTAAATGTTCGTAAGAAGTGCCGTGTACAAACTAATCCGTTAACGCTCTCTCTGGATTACAACATAAGAGGAATCCGTTGCCTTCCTCCAATAAATAGCGTACTCGTTAACGTGAGCAGCTATGTGGTTATGCGTATCGCTCTCGTGTGCATTTTTGGCTTTGGCCATGTAAAACAGTCATTCGGTGGTCTAACATACATTATGCTTGTAGAATGCTTGGTCATTTGAGTTGTACGAAGATACTGTAGTACCTAGCAAGACTATTTTCTGCAGTTTTATCAGACTACTCCCCGCCAAACTGTTTGTTATTAGTCTTCGTGTCTTATCACTTCAGATAGAGTTGGAAGACAGCTATGTCTTCACATCACATATATTCACTTGTGAAATTAAGTCTTTTTTTAATCGTGTTTATGTCAGTGTTGTTTCGCTTTGCTCCCTCTTAGTGTCAATTGGTGCCAAACAGCATTCTCGAAAAGCACTAGCATTCTTTGCAGGTCTCACTGTTATAAGTAGCTTCACGTCTGCTTGCACGCACGTTGCGAAATCAAATTCACAGGTAGAGCACGTGACTGTTGTTGGGTTGGATTTCTTTTGCACACTTTACCTGAAAGCGCCTCTTTCTAGAGACTGAAGTTCGTTGCCAGATAGCCACAGATACTGCAGGTTCGCAAACCCCTGGAAGCTTCCTGGAGGTATGGACGTAATTTGATTGTCATACAAAATCAGTGATTCCAGAGATGCTTTCAGATCCTCTTCAGCGTTGGACAAAGAGCTTAAATTCCGGATTTGATTCCTTGAGAGACCAAGCATCTTCGTCCCGACTGGTAATGGCCAAGGAATTGTATACAGCCCTTTGTCAATGCACATGGCGAACCTTTCAACATTGTCGCACATACACACTGGAGGGCAGTGCCTGACGGTTTCTTGCGCACCAGTGTAACTAACCGGTGAAAATAACGCCAACAGACAAAGCAAAATGTTCCTTTTTGACATCTTGCTCAAATCCTATCATAACTAAACACCTCTTTCCGTAGCTGCTTTCTACAGGAACGTTATTAACAAGGCTTAGAATCGTCAAAGGCTGCGAAGTAGCACGTAACGTAGGTAAGGTGCAGAAGAGAACACGTACAGGTTTCGAATCATATGGTCAGGTAAAAAAGAATGCCGAAACAGTGGTGAAGACGACGGAGTTCGTAGGGAACAATGTGAAAAGTGATTTACTCGACGTGCTAAAGAGTTAAATTATCGCGGTATAGTACTAAGCACTTACCGAAAGCTGACTCGCAACACAACAAGACAGACATTTTTCACCCAAAAAACACCATAGGATTGCATATTTATCTGTACTTATTATTTATGAAAGCCAGGTGTCATGGCCTTTTGGAACATTATTAGCTAAGAAATAAGTTGTCGACTCGGATATTGATTTCGGGTGCGACGAAAAAACACTGCGGAAGGCAAAAGGCGTCTTAAGAACCTGAAATAACATTTCCCGAGCGCGATTGCTAGACTGAGCAAGATGGTGTACGAATTAACTTCTATATTGCGTTTGGATGTAGTTGAGTACATTTCCAGGGAAACGTAATTTGTAGTAGAACCCTTGAAATTGATGTTTCGGATATATTGCAGTGGATTGCTGTAAAATGCATTGATCAAAACATGTAAGCCCATGACGTTGTTATTTCATTTTCGAGGTTTCTTTGCACTTCCCGCTCCACTATACTTATTGGCAATGAGGCAGCTTGACAATAGCTCATGCTAGAGATGGCACGGGCCAGCACTTTTGCAGCCCGGCCCGCCCGGAGCTAACAAGAAACCGCCCGGCCCGTTTATGCTAAACTACAACTTATTTTCTGGCCTGGACCGGCCCGTGGCCCGTAATATAAAGTAGGCAGTGTCTATTTTGCCGCCTAGATGGCAGCGCCAACAGGCTTGGCAGAAACAAAGTAGACATAAAAGATAAACCCTAAACCTAACCTTAACTGTAGCCCTAACCTAACCCTAATGCTAACCCAATACCCTAACCCTAAGCCCTAACGCAAAGCTTAAATTTTTGAAAAAATAACAAAAAGGGAAGTCGCCAAGGTGAGAGTCTAACCGAAAAGCAATGGCATACAAGACTTGATGCATAACCACTATGCTACGAGCGGCACGCCAACTCTGTGCCAAACGGACCTTTGTATTCTAATTGCGTAATGCCACGAGACCGAATGTTCAACTGGCGGCACAATAGCTCCAGCTGATCTGTTGCCGCCAGCATCTTGGCGGTAAAATAGACACTACCTATAATCTCAAATGCAAAGTAACAGCAAGTTTTCAGTTCATTGCCCTTTGTACACTAAAACCAGTCATGCAGTCTTAACGCAGTGGCTATAGCTATAGGTCCGCCAGGGGGCCTTCCCTTTTGAAAACATATATTACCAGTTTCTTTAAAATGATGAATATCTTTAATTTTTATTATTAATTAAAACATCATATGAAGACAAGTTATGCAAATTTTTATTTTCAGAAGTGTGTTTATCAAACTGGTAGACCTTCGCATGAATCTGTATCAAGAAGCAGCTCTGAGTTTAAGCCAGGAGTTTGGTGACTCCTGCCTTAAACCCTAACCTAAGCCTAACCCCTAATATTAAACCAAGGGTTCACTACCTGGGGTGCATGTACCCCTAGGGGTAGATTTTTCTATCTGAAAGGGCACATTTGAGGTTAGCAATCGAATGGAAAAATTATGTTTGCATATTATTCATTTCGAAATACTCGTATTTATACATTGGTCAACATCAGTCAATATTATTTTCAAAATCAGTAGATGCTTATTGGTAAATATATTTTTGTTATTTTCTTCAGCCTTTTTGTTATGAGAAATTTTAGGAGAACATGCTCATATAACGAAATGCTGAAGGGGTACATGGTCGGAGAAAGTTTGGGAATACTTGTCCTAAACCTCGGCGACAGACTATAAATGAANGTGTTGGTTGCTTTGATTGATTCCTAACATGGTTCACTGATTTGCGTGGAAACAANTGAAACGGAACGTTGGCAGAACGGTAAAATGGAGAGAACATCAGCAAAAAAATTCGTTGTTAGATTTTGAAACTTTGCAAAAAACAAATTTTCGGCGAGCAGACTGCAGCGGCCCGGAATGATGTCATCGCTAAAAAAATTGCTAGCGGTCTGTTTCAAAACCTCTAGCGGACGGCGCGAAGACTAGACTGTTAGCAGCCCGTGCCATCTCTAGCTCATGCAACTTGAAGCACACTTGAAATGGTGATCGAAGTTGATCACTTTTGGTAGACACAAGCGTTACAGTGCAAAAGTTTTATTATCTCCATTATGTATCTTGTGTCAATTTCGCCATGAAGTTGTCCCCGGATTTCTTGCGTTATCCACAAAATATTGTGTGAAACGCAAAGACAATGGGTTTAAATGCTACTTTTATTTTTGTTTGAACAAGGACTGAGGATGCGTAATTTTGAGCGAAATAGAATTCCTAACAAAAATTTGCTGACCGATTTCTTGTTTACTCTCATTGTAGAGAGTACTTATTTGAATATAGATACGTGCAAGTTTGAATCATCGCAAATTGATGAAAACAGAGCCCAGTCAGCTGCTTCCAAAAAAAGTTCGCAGAAACGGTAAAATGCGGCCTGCTTTGCTGTCATTTCAATCTAGGCAGTAATGAAGAGCATTTATTTTTTTGAAAAGCTTCACACTCGAAAAATATGTCGTGGCATGTGTGAAAAAGATGTAAAATCTAATTCAAGGAATAGCCAAGTAACAGCCGGCAATGCACGAATGAGCAAGAACTAGTCTGTCCCGTGCGGTGGATAGAGATCCTCATTATAGTTAGTTTACCCTATTGCTTGTTTTTTGTGTGTCCAGCTTAAATAATTGATTGGTGGGTTCAGACTGAGATTACAAGTAACCAGTGAGTTTTCGATCGCTAATGATATGACCTTGTTGTGAATTCCAGCGATAAGCTGAGTCAGCTTGAAACTCTCGATCAGTTTCTGAAAAAATGTATTCTTAACGCAAAATCTACATTACTACATATCAACAATTTTTTGTATGGAATGTAACTGCTTAATCACAAGAGAGCAAGGCGAACGTTTGACGTTGTTAGAACGTGGTGAATACAGTTTTTAAAAATATAATCTTTTTCTACCACCTGAAAAGTTTTTTGATAGGGGGCTTAACTTAACGTTGTGCATGTTATTTTGTTTGCGCAGCTTGCGCCGAGCAGAAACGCCGGAAGGAGCTGGATGAACTAAACTGATAGGTTTTGGTATGAACCAGCTCAGAGTACCCAAGAACCCTATTGTTTACTAGTTCACGTAAATAGGAATGTTTTGCGTTACACAAGCAAACGCGTCTCCCGTAAGCAGGACTTCAAAAAAATGTAAATTTCCCGGGAAGCTTGTCGAAATTCCCGTGGGTCGCAAGTTGAAGACGATCGCCCCTTTATGACATCGCAAAAGAAATTTGTTTTCTTGAAAGCGTTGCACTCAAGAGCCTTAACTATCACTGCGTTCACATAGATCAACTTGGATTGATTCAGCCTACTAGCACCGGTTCACTTCACATTCAACGCGTAAATGGTTGCATCGCCGCAATGTACCACACTACCGCTCGGTACCGGAAAACGAGATACTGAACGAGTGCAAAACCGATGGAAGCGGCAAATCTTCGCGGCGAAGTGGAAAATTCTCGCGCCTAATCCTTGCTTAACCCGCTTCTATAAACTTTGTATTTTGTGGGCACTATTCAATTTACAAGGATTTTTTTTACTACCTTAGAGTTTTAGATANTTTATTTAAGTAATATGGACTGCTTACATGAAGCTTCGAAACAATCGCCGGCATATGGAAAATCGTAACACGGTTTCTATCGACCAACCAAATCGTAGTTTGTAGACCATTGAGAGACTTCTAGACACCAAACTAAAGATATCCTATGGGTAATAAATTGTAATAATCTCTCACGCATGTGTCACGGCAAGATTGTACGTAACTCGCACAGCAGGGTAGAGCAATTCCTACTCTCAAGACGCGTAATCACGGCATGCCTGTTGCTTCCTGCACAATATAAGCCCGTGGTTCTCAGTCTTTTCGCTGAAGGGAGCCAAATCCAGATCTACGATTTTGTGAGAGAGTCGNATTAAAAAATGTTTAATGCAGGTCAATTCACACGTTTTGTTTNATTGCAGAACGAAGTCTGTTACACAAAATATTAGAGGTTTTATTCNTAGGCGTAGCCAAGGGNGGCCAATGGAGCCATTCTCCCCTAATTTTTAGAACATATAGTCGTTGTGCTTTGATAGGCGGTATGCCAAAGAAAATAGTGTTAACAGTTTTCTCTCCCAATTTTTGGGCTGGCTACGCTACTGGTTTTATTGAAAGACTGCTGAGAGCCGCACAAAAGGTGCTTGGGAGCCGCATGCGACTTTCAGAAAAGTGGTTTTAATTTACTAGTGGTGCAACATTTGAAGTGATTGTGGCGTCGTGTTTCGAACGTTGGTTGTTGCGGCCAGTTCGGTGATGGCGAAATCGTTTTTTAACCGATCCGACCCGTAGAACGATATTCAGACGGTGTTAAAAGTTTCTGTTGAGTGAGCGTTCTACGCATGAATGCATTTTTTGAGTGCGAGTGCGCAGTTACCAGAGTGAGCTTGTGAGTGGACGCTAGTTTGGGCACGAGTTGAACATTTTTGCTATAAACTTTATCGCGTTAAAGCTTTTTTGCCATATTGTCTTACTTTCTGCAACAGAAGGTCTGCAGCATTGTCTTTAGCAAATACTGTAGCCCTAATTATTGGGATTTTTGTACTGCCTACCCTGAATTATACTTCTTGCTTCATCATATACAAAGTCAAAGATGCAAAAGTCAGCCTTAAGAAATAGTATCGACTGTCTATGACTATATGTTCGTAATAAATAACTAACCGATTTTCTGGAACAAACACAAAAATCCAGGTTTAAAAGTGGTATTTTTGGTATCGGCATCCTGTAATGTAAGGTGTAGCAATTTTATGCTCATTTAAAAAAATTAAGCTCTAGCTATAAGTGTAATGCCATTCCGGAATAGCGTCGTGTTTCAAACGTTGGTTGTTGCGGCCAGTTCGGTGATGGCGAAATCGTTTTTTAACCGCTCCGACCCGTAGAACGATATTCAGACGGTGTTAAAAGTTTCTGTTGAGTGAGCGTTTTATGCATGCATTTTTTTAGGGGTGAGTGCTCAGTTACCGGAGTGAGCTTGTCAGTGAACTCTGGTTTGGGCGCGAGTACTGTATGAGCATTTTTGAATGGCACCACATTCCGGAATGACATTCGGAATACAATACCATTTCGATTGGTAACCCAGTGAGGCAACCATTTAACCAAAGCAGCCGTACAGACAAGTATTAACAATCTGAATGTATTCAAAAGCTTCCAGCTGATGCTAGCGGCACCGTCCACTCTGCTATCTAACGCAATGAAGTTCGCTCGCATAAACGCACGTAGTTTTAAGTACGTGTTGTCCTCAACGTCCTCTGAGTACATGTGCCATTATAGCAGCAATATTAAAACTAACAGCTTTCCTTCGCCATTACCCGTCTACGACACGCGACCAGGTTCACCAAAAAAGGCAGACCGTGTCTCAAAAAAAGCCAAAATAAACCATATAGCAGTCCTAAGACATGCAGGCTACACATACAGTAAGACATGCATAACCAAACAAAAATACAATAGATATTAAAACTCGTCAGAAACATCGATAAAATGCAATTCAGATTTTTATAAGCAATTTCTTTCCCCGTAAATACACTGTCGTACATTTGTTTCTTATTAAATACATCGAAACATTTTAGGGCAACAGTAAAATCTTTGCAATATTCTTTGCACCCTGCAATGGTCCTAGACTCCCGTCGGAAGATATTTGTAATGTATATGCAGCTCAGACAATGTTTGGCCAGAGCAAAATCTTTCAGACTGAAAAAAGTAAAAAAGAAAAACCCAGATTTTGACTGGTAACTTTTATTTTCAAACAAAGCTAAGTGCGTCAAAAAAGCCTGAATTTCAACATTTGGTTTCAAAAATGCCAAATTGGCAACCCTGCACGCAACCAACGACTGCATGAGACCACTATTGTTAGGTAGGGATAACTGTTGCGTCACAAGGCCAGGTATTGGACCAACGTGACTGAGCGAGGGAAATTCGCACAGTCCGTTTTGAAGTTTTCTTGCAATTCCTGGCGTATTATTTGATTTTACTTGACTTGCAGCTGATTAATTACCCGCGAGCATATACGATTTCCCGGAAAGCTCCTTCCCGATTTCCACACTTTCTGTAGCCTTGCCCGTAAGTAATTCTCCTGCTAGTAGTCTGTGGACCCCACCCTGACAAGCCCGTTGACAATAACAGAGCAAACGAAAATGTTTATTAGACTGTCTATGTATTCCCAGTGCAGCAGTCCCAATTACAAATATGCGCTTGATTAAGCTGTATTTACTTAATCTATGACTCCATCGCTAACTGCATGTAGATTTCCAATGTACGTATAAATCCCATAAAAACCGCGTACAGCTTTCCTTTTTCCTGCAAGGCACTCAATGCTTGAACAAACTTTCTTCATTATGCACATAGATGTTATCACCTGTTCGCAAGTTTTTGATACCTCCGTGCTATTTGGCTCTATGTTGATCAACTAACTCATATGAAATTGTGCTTGCGATTACCTGGAAAATCGTGGCTTTTCTGGCGCTCCTTTCCACTCTTAAACGCAACTAGCGTCGTAAACGAATCATGTCATTGCATTTGCACAGGTATCGCCTTTTCCTTTTAAGCCGATCTTTCTAAAGCTACAATTTGCATGTTCGGAATCACCTCTGATTTGTTGACTAAAATGCCTAATGCCTTTCTGTTATTAAAAACGTGCCACTTACTTCCCTTGCGCTTCTCAATCCCAATCGTAAACAAAGCTTTCCAGTCGCAACCTTTGAAGGCTTTGTTGCAAACTAAACATGGGAATGGGCGATATTATATGGTTGGTCATACTAGATATGCGATAGGACTATGTTTCAATTCCACGAACGTGCTGGACACTTTGCGCTCTTTGTCTTACTCGCCGTAGTTTTTTCAAAATGAGTGAAACGCGTTATTAAGTTATTCCGGAACAATATCAACACTAAGACTACGGTATCCGTGTACGATACTTCGTCTTGTGCGCATTTGTGTTTCGATTGCTTTTATAAGTTTTCTCCAAAGAAAATTTTTTCTCTTTGTTTTGAAACGAAAATATTAGTTCATTAAAAATAGAACACGCGTTTCCAAGCACTTAGTGAAAAGGTTTCGGATACTTTCTGTTTAATTCTGGTAGAGTGTTACTTCGAAATTAAATTATCTTATTAGTCTAAGAGCGGAAAGAGTTAACCTCCCACTAAAGACACTGCTACAAAACAACATCTTAACATCCGGCTCGCTGTGTCGTGTCCACTAAACCTGTCCACTAACCGATGCAGCTCTTCGTTCTACTTCCTCTGATCTTAGTAGCCGACGACAATGCCAGGCGTGATTTTTGTTGGTACAAGACTTGTTTATCCGCTCATAATAGTCGTAGGTACTGGTGTGTGGTAAGCTCTCGTTGTATTCTCACCCTCGTGTTTTGAATTCTATCGAAAACACACTACTGTCTTTAGTTGAATGCGATGAAATCTAACAACATTCGCGTAAGTGAAAATTAACGTGTGTGGATGAAGCAGTCTGCTACGCGCTGCCGGCCCAGACGTGTTTTGGAGAACCACGTTGCATTTTTCGCAGTACTGCAGACTTTTCAAAAGAAAGCAATGCACGAACTAGGTCAACTGTGTAGTGTGCCAATCCGCTATGCACTGAACTGCAATAAAATATTTTTTCGCTATCGTATTATTCCGTGTGCATTGTTTGCAGCAGGGGCTTGGTCTAGCAAGTGAACACAGAGATCTTACCATATGTCAAGAGATTCCTCGAAGGATTGCAACTCTTTCACGAAAGTTTATCTTGACGTGGATACATGTATATTTCTGTTCATCCACTTGCTCTACTAACGTTTTTTCTCAGTGTGACTAGCTCTTGTGCATGATACTGTTTCGTCCGCTGGTCGACCTAGATGGAATCCCAGCCCTATGCATTCAAGCATTTGCAGCAGCGTATAACACAAGAGTAATCTAGAGTAGGGGTTCCCAACCTGGGGTACATGCAAACCTAGGTGTACATTTGCCTATCTGAAGGGGTATATGTAAGGTTCGCAATGGAAGGGGAAAGTAATATCTATATATTATTTATTTCCAACATTTATACTAAGTGAATACTATATTAAAAACTCATTATATAAGAGAAATAAAAACGGAATCGACCTTGTTCTATTAGAAGTTCAGTGGATTTTTGTTATTTTACTCAACCTCTTTGTCACAAGAAATTTGAGGGGTACATACTCATCTGTCGAAATGCTGACAGGGTGCATGGTCAGAGAAATGTTGGGAACCACTGATCTAGAGTGTTTACGTCTCATCTACATACTGCAGTAATGAAAACTTCAGACTACGTTATTTAAAACACTGCTGCCGATTTTCACTAATGTAGCAAACCGTATGTGAGAAACAAAAAGCGAACATTCGTCGATTTGTTTGGGATCAGCATGTAACAGGCAAGATATAGCTCGAGGTCTGCTCAAACTTACGCACGTAATTCTGATCTATAAACCCTGGCGTTTTCTTCAACTTTTCTCTAATTTCCGGTCTTTTTCTGATTTCTTTAAATCTGACCCTCGTTTTCCGCGCTCACGCCTGCAGATATAAAGCAGTTCTTTATCGCCAACGTTAGCACTTTTGACATCACTGCCAGCGTATTATAATGCCAAGCTTCGACCAATTTCAACCTGCAAATCGTATTTTCGACGAAGGTCATTTGCAAAATCTTTTCATTTTCTCGTTCAGGTTTTTTTATCGTGCATGGGAAAAGTCAAATCTTATAAAATATAGAACGAAGAAGTCAGTCGAAACTCGCATTCTCTTGATCTAGTAATCCTATTACGTGAGACCGTATTGTAAGCATTCCTTTCGACTTCCCGTTGTCTTTATTAGGCGCTTTTCTCTCCACTTCATGCTGGCACTTGTGTTGCGATATCGGTGATCGATGAACCATTCCTGAGAGCCACCCGTTTCATAACGAAGTGGATAGCTATTTATGTATGCACAGGTCGTGCTAGGGCTGATTTCTTTCCAAATGTTGCTATGCTTCACAATTTTCATTCTGACTTTATATCTGGTGCGTCGACCATATCCTTGTTCTGGGAACTGTTGTAAACACAATAGCAGAGTAAATTTCGTGGCAGCTGCCCCGGATCCATTTTGTTTCTTAATCTCAAACGAGATAAAATCTATTCGAAATCAATGCATTATTTGACTCGTTTCAACAAACCCCGTGAAAATTACAGAATAACATTTGAAATTCTCGGCATTTAGTTTTTGCCTTGATAACGTTATCATTGATTGGTCACATTGAATTTCATGCCTTATTCTGCAGTTGGTGTGTGAAGGTTTTACTAAGTGAAGCTATGTGACGGATTCCAACTCAGCAGGCGCCGAGGATTTTCTTGTCTTGTTGTTTATTTTGCAACGCCTTATTTATATTGTGGCGGCGATCAACGAGCTTCATCAAGTGTTATTGAACCCGTGTGTGAAGATGACGGCTCGAGTGTTTCTTACCAGGTTCTTGTTTTTCAGACTTTGCTGGGTGATTTGAAATCCTTGGTTTGCGAAACCTCGTCCACTCACCGCTGGGGAAACGATGACAGGTAAAAATGGCTCTGCTGGATCGATAGTTGGCCGCCATCTCTGTTTGATCTCTGAAAAAACTTAGCCAAAAATCGAAAACCTCCCTGGTAGTTTTTGTGTGATGGTAGTGCCTAACTGTTG
>JGI24158J21664_10001501_pt1 | contig 26475 bp, 19 predicted proteins | sample Ectturendosymbi3_FD_21664 | JGI IMG/M metagenome (IMG submission 21664) | reverse complement strand
GCACGATGACGTCATATACTTTACGGTTTTAACACGGGCCCCTACAACAGCGATTTGACCCCCCTGGCCCAATGTGCTAGTTTCGCCACTGACCATGTGACATTGGTTTTTATTGAAAAGATGGGGGCTCACGAACAATTGTGCCTCAGGGCCACCAAAAGCCTTATCTGGCACTGCGCAGTAGGCGTGTCTCACCAATATCGGTTATATTTTTACAAGTGAAATTTGAAAGGTGAAGATTTGTCCACAAATGTTAGAAAAATTAAAAGATCATACATTTTCTGAAAGATGAAACAAAACCATGAAAGCTATACCGTTGGATATGAAAAAGTTGTCCTTGTGTTGTTTCTTTTTTATGCATCCTCCTAATGTTGAAACCCGGTCTTATAAGTTAGTTTCGCACTTGCTATAAATATTTGGCAGTATGCACACTATTATGTGGGGTTGGTTTGGACGGAATTTCCATGAAAAGCTATTTGTTATTTTTGTATTGAAAGATACCCTGTACAACAGAGTAGGCTTGGATAAGCAGCATCAAATCTTTTCCTAATAAGGTTTTCGAGAACAGAACTGCGTTGCCATCTTGTCTATATGCAATGTTAAAATGCCATTAGTGTCTGTTACCTCACTTTAATTCATTGTGTGTAGCCTACGTTATTCATTCGAAAATTCTCATATCGGCAATTTTTTTCTAGCATTTTTCTGGTCGTTTTGTGTTTGCAAAAAGAAATTTATTCAAAATTTAAAAACATGTTTTATACTCACGATTGTCCAGTGTGAGGGGAAACCGGTCATATTCCACCCATAGGAAACTCAAATGTGATGGTCTAAGTCAGTGCTTCTTAACCTTTTTCGGTTTCGTTAACCCCTGCCATCCACTGCTGCATTCCCATTCACCCCACTGCGAATGTATCTCCCACGTGATAATAATCACCTAACTGCTGCATTTTATTGCTGAGTTTGATTTTTTGTACACGATCTACATACGCTAAGTAGCTCATTTAAAGACAGCAGAATCCGCATCAGCTGTCAAGGGATGGGAAGCTACGAAAGCAACAAATGTAGTCATCCTATGTATTTTAACGAGCGACGACATAGAACCTCAAAACTACAGACTCAGTGAACGCTTGGCTGTGATAGTAAACATGTGCTAGCAGTTGATGATTCTTGGAGACATTTTCGCTTATTAAATTCGATTTTTTCTGAAAATTGATTGTGCAGCTGAAGTCGAAAAAAGCAATCATATTTTACAATATTTTAATGTTTTTGTATTAGCTAATCCTCAAGATTTGGTTGTTTTCCAAGAATACAAACAAAGCTAAAGATAAGTTTATTAAATTAGCCTACTATAAATACTAAGGTATTGTGAAGGTTCAAAATTCAACGCCCTTTCCCACCAATCCGATTGGGTGTAATAAAAAACTAGGCCACTTTTGGCTATCACCAATGTTTTCATGGTCGCTGCTTTTATTATACAGTACCACTTCTTAGAATAAATTTGTTATTACCATTATTTTATTGTAAGTTTTCGCATCAAATACAACCAAGATTAAAGGAAGCGCAAGACTTATAAAAACAATTTTTTCGAATGTTGCATTTCGTGAGAATCCTGAAATACGATTTTCTTTCACATAACTTTGAATAAGTTGGACAACAGTTTTGTTCTATTGCTTGTGCCCGTCCGGCGTGTCTTGTGCAACTGATGCCAACTAAAGCTATTGCTTGTTTCACGGAATCGTTCACTGAAAACCTATCAAGCACTTTGTTGAGATATACGGAAGAATTTTTAGTTTTGTGTGAAAACACAAGAAAATACCAAAACAAAGATTGCGCGGCAACAGCCCACTGCTTTCGCGAGACACTTTGTAGCAGTATTTTTTTGTTACAGCATCAATGCAAGTTTGGAAGTTAGACATGTTAACCTTTTGCATTCTTCATCGCACCGATGTTGCTAACAGATACCACGGAAGCATTCCTTGTATTTAAAAAAGCACTTTTGCAAATCTTAATTTAATCGATCTTTTATTTCGTGTTACAACTCCCATTACTTAAAAGTTTCTATTTACTCACGCAATTCACTAAAACTCTTATTCAGTCTTGTTTCAAAATGCTTCTGCCGAAGTTACCCTGAGCTGTCAAATTATTATTGGAAGCTGGTTTGGCCACAGATTGTGATGAACTTCGATTTGAATTGCCTATAACCTTGAACAGAGACGAAAGTCCCGTGCTAACTTTTTTCAAGTGGCTTGGTAGTATGCAAAGGCACCGAAGAGCTGGCAATCTTGGACAGGTCAGTCCCATACACAAGCAGGGACACAGGAGGGAATGCGCCAAGTCACCGAAGCTTCATCAACGTCAATGGAAAAGTCCATGCCCAGTTTTGTGAAGGAAGATGCCGTGAGATAACTAAACCAAAACTGGAGATTACCACGGCGAGGGTTTTCGACCTCGCCGAAAAATATTAAATCTAGTTGCACTCTTCGACACATTTCTGTTAAGTTTTGTGACAATGCAAAAATTGTCTAGGGTTGTTTTGACGAATTTGAAAAAATGCGGCTGTGTCTGTCAAGAAACACTTGAGAACTTTTGCCAGAATTACGGCGTTGGCAAATTTGCACTTTAAATCATACGTCCTTGCCAATCATCGTTCTGCAGTAAACACATGTTTTCACCTGCAATTCCTCGGTAATTGTCAACAAACAATCGGTATTTGTCCGCCGGTGGTTCGATGCGAAATGTGCTGCAAAAAGATGAAGCATGTGATTTGACACAGACATTGATCCGATGTCTACGCAAACAACTGCATCAATGAATCACAGATCAAGCTGCACGCAGTGAAGTGGTTGAGTGAAGTAGGTTTTTGACGACATTTGAATGCTTTCCATAAATTACTCATAAAATCTTACTTGTTAACAAATGAACCTGGCTTAAACAAATGGTAACTTGAAGCAAACGATCAAAGCGTACAACATCAATCAAACTGACCAAATGGACACAAAGTATTATTAAACGAAAGTTTTCTTCCTGAACATTTCTTCCTCTCCAACTAAAAGCCATTAAGATGATCAGAGCCACGTCAATAGCAGCTGACAATTATGAGTCGAAATCGTTCCTGGTTCAAAACGTACCGCAATTTGAAGTATTTTCAACAAATTTTAACTTTTTAGATTTGAGTTTTGAGTAAGAGTAATTATTTTGTCTGATTGGCTCTTGGCCTTGGGAGTTTTAATATCAAAAGACAGACGTCAATTTCCGATATATTACGGACTGGTGCAGAATCGCATTGACTAACATACACCCTCTCTTTACACTGCGCTGCTGTCGGGTTTTCGTTGGATTGGGAATCCGATAAATCACTCAGGCACGACCGTGAGCGTCTCACCGAGCTGCTTGAGCGCGCATTTTTTAACCATACCCGATTTAGCGAATCCAACTAGCAGAGGTACGTTGGGAATCCGATAATAAGGGATTCCAGCTGGAAAGAGGTTGGGTGTTTTTTGTTGGATCTTGGGCAGCGTTTACTGTTCTTGTTCGATGCTAAAAGTATCACCGTAGAACACATTGGTCCAGTGGTTCTCAAACGAGTGCCACGTGGCTCACTTTGGAACGAATTTTTTTATTCCTGGGAGGAAATTTGTTCCAGGGGAAATTGGGGAGGAAAACCTATGGATGAAAAAAACTAAGGTTTGATTATTTGCTTTTCAAAACATAAAAAACCGACAGTGTTTGAAAACAAGCTGACAGTGTTTGGGCTTTCAAGGGGATATATGAAAAAAACGTTTGAGAAACTCTGGATTAGTCTATTCAAGGTAGTAAAGTATAATATGAAGAGGTGGATTCTGCGACGCTGATTTCTTGATCCCATCGCCCAACAATTCCCTACGATTTTCTCTAGTGACTGCTCTTTTGTCGACTACACTAAATAAAATCACATCTCGGCAATTCCAACCATAACCACGACAATTACTTTTTGTTGTGGAATCACCTTCCACCTTTATGCTTCAAACTATTCCGTAGCTTTCGCTATCTCACAGGCCAAACGCGCAAAGCAAGCCTTGTGGTGTAAAAACGCCCCAACATCGATTTCGCAATGACGTTCGCGATGGTAAGCCAAGGGCGACGAATCACTCACGCGTCAACCAATGCGATTTCGACAGAAGTGCAGGGTGACGAGGGTAGTAGATAACTTTGCAATTTGTCTTCTACTTTGTAATACTGAAAGTTATTTCTTAGTGAAGCCAAGCGGTGCTAGCTTGTTTATTCAACGTTCTATACCAGTGTGGTCCAACTACAGGCCCGCAGCAGCGTTTTCAGTGGCCCGCGGAAGCATTCAAGAAAAATCTTCAAATCTGAATTTTGTTGAAAAGCGTGTGAGGTTACATTTGTTTCATTGAATTGCTTGCGCTGGGTAAATGCATTTCCACAAAAACGCTGAATAATACCTTTTTTGAGTACCATTTGTTTGTGTTTCATTTATTAATTTTACCATCACGTTAGGGGGTATGGCCCTCCGCCAACCCTACGCTGGGCACCTAACTGAATAACCTCTGCATTTTTTTGGTGCCCCGGCATTCGTTGTCGTGAAGAGTGCGTCTGTCGCAATGAACTCAGTACCAACAAATAAATATATCTGGCCGCCAAACGCGGCCTTCTCGAAATGGCCCCCGAGGCAAATTAATTGCCATCCCTGCAATAGGTAATTTCAATTAAAACAAGCATAGCATCTTTCAATAAAAATATGCAACATTAACGGTGTTAGAGACTGTAGAGAGCTTATGGAAATTAGTCAGCAAAGATAGATTTCACAAGCTGAAAGATTTTGCACTAAAAATGCACTCAGTGTTTGGAAACACATAGGCCTACGTGTGTGAGAGTATATACATTCTCTCGACGATGAAGCAAGTCAAATTTAAAGACACAAATTGAATGGCAGACGAAACACTGGACTCTACGACTTGCTAACACTGGTAATGATAAAGGAACGAGAGTGTCAGAGGTCTCGACTACAGACATCCCACTGATAGATTTTTGTAATTTACTTTTTATTTATTTTATTTGTTTGTGAGCAGACATGAAGTCCATAATATAAGCACACACACTCTGCATGCCGCAGGTCGATAAAAACAGACAAAACAGAACCCTGTACAAGGCATTGGAGCCGGCGGAATCACGGAGTTACAGACACTTTTTGCAACTGCGTTGGAGGCAGAACCATAGGGTTACAGACCAGACCCGTCGCCACGGGGGGGCTTCGGTGGGCTAGCACCCCAAAAAACACTCCAAGTCCCCCCAAATTGAAACATGAAACAGTACAAATCAGTAGAATTTTTGCCAGTTTTTAGAATGTCAAGCCCACCCGCACAAACCTAAAGCCCCCCGCAGAAAAGCAAAGCCCTCCTACTGAAAACTATCTGGCGACGGTTCTGTTACAGACACATTCTTAACACTATTGTTAGCTAACACGTAACACTTGTTGAAACACTACTGCAGCTTAGGGAGCCAATGCCTTTGGTCGAGTCCGGGTAAAATGCGAATGCGTTGTAATGAATTGCTATTTGCTATTTTGCAATAGTTTCAATGCCCCACTAACCTATCTTCCGTTTATAGTTTTAAACGTTTTGAATCTGTTGTTTTGTACATCATTTCATTGGAAGCGGCCCACAGGTGGTCACGTTTTTGTAAAAAGGCCCTTAGATCAAAAGTAGGTGGACCACGATGTTCTATATTATTTGTTTTTTTATATCTTTTGCGTATTTATACGCCATAATAACTCAAATGTCAAGCTATCTACATTCCTGCTTTCTTGTTTCTCAGTCGACGCATTTTTTCTTTACTGATGACGGTTTGTGAAAGCTGAATTGCCAGAGAACGTTTTGAATCAGTGTAGCTATAACCTACTGTATATTTCAAAACGTTAAAAGCAAATGTCCTAGTCTTTATCCAAGCAACCTAAACAGCACAGACAATCAACGCAATCATCAAGTTGTTTTAACCACTTCTGCGCTTGACGTTTTGTTGCTATATTCAAATTGTTTTTCCTCAGTTTTGCTCAGTAGTTGTCAGAGAATTTGCTCCATTATAGTAATGGGCTTAAAAATGTATTAATAAATGGAAACCGTCTTGTTTTATGGTATGACCATTTTCAAGCACCTTACAAATATGTTAATGGTCATCATTCAAATAAATGTTAGAATGAGATCAGTCAAGGATACTAAATGCCAAAAAACTACATTCGGAATCGCCCTTTTCGATCAATTCTGTTATTGCTTACCCATACTCAGCGTATGCACGTCTGTTTTCGAAATCTTCCAAGTCTATTCTTAGTTCGTAACGATCAGATGTTGCCAAAAAACTTAAAATGTCCAAACCTGGAAACAAAAACAGTTTTTTAGCATGGCTGAGTTTCATTCAAAGTTGTTCAAGCATTGTTAAAACATTGAATAGTCCACGAAGATTAATTGCGAATGCTTGTCTAAATTGCTCAGAAAGTCTTACCTGTAACGTGGCACTCGTTTTAAAGGCAATTAGCAGTGATGGTTAATTTGGACGAAACCTCGTTTTCGCCTATAGTTTATACCTCGACTATGTTTTCAGCGAATTCAATTCAAATGAGTGAAAAACACTGGATTTAGTCGAAATAGTAAAACCGGTTTAAAACACTCGCTCCATCAGCGACTCCGGTGCAGTTGTGTTGATATGTTCGCTGATTGTGCAGAGCACACCTGCGTGCTTAATCACCTTATGCGCTCAAATTTCAGGAATATTTTTGCACGTATTTTGATTGTTCTCTTTATTTGCTAAAAATGTCATGTTTCTCATATCGACTGACGGACTTCAATGTTATACTTGCCTAGATAAACATCATGAGGTGAAATTTAAAGAAACAAAACGTGGAATAAATTTGAAGCCCTGCTTGAAGATGTAATATTTGAAGGTTGGATAGAAACCCGACAAACGCCTGACAAGCCCGTGGCCGAATGGTTAGTGAGTCCGATCCGGTGTTGGTAACTTGGCATGACGGGACTTCGGCTCTAGCCCGGATTTTACCAAGACCACTGTAGTATGACATTAAAACACAATAACGAGATAATATCTTGCTTTCAAAACACATAGAGCACTATCAACATAAGGTCGTATGTTTATACATTTTAAAAATTTCTTTCTGTCTTTTTACTGTTTTTGCCACAAAAGTTTCAAACGGTGAAGAGCAAGAACGCAGGTTGGCCAAACAACTTCGCAGGGCTTGTAATAAAACGTAAAGCGTCAGTATATCAATTTTTTGCTAAGTTATGTGACATGTGTATGTGATGTTCACATTGGGCCTACTTTAAACCTCACCGAGCCAAAACTCATTGCTCATGTTTCCAAATCCTCGTTGATATTCAATCCAGTTTTGATAAAAATCCTGGGAACCATCCTTTCGTCGCTGAAACACCTTTCAACATAGAGAAGTACAGACCTGGTGCATTTTTTATTTTTCGTCTTGGATTTAATGCACATGTCATATCGGTAAGTAGCAGCACACAAAAAAGAAGCATTTGTTCAATCCACCAAACAGGAGAGGCATCAAGGGAACAGGCAACAGGAAAATTACAAACAAACGCTGGTGATTGTTGCGGTCTTCCGCCATCAAACAAAAGTGCCACATATTGGGTTAAAAACGAAGACATGTACAAAGCATCAGAGATTTGTAGGAACTGAATGAATGCATTAGATAAACACGCGCACTGCTGAATAACTATGCAGGAATTTGTTAAATATCGCCACAGCTTTCATACAGAGATAATTGACGATTCTTTTCAGGTTTATTGAAATCGATATCATCCTTAATTAAATCACAAGAAACCTGATACTGGCATGTTTCCTACTGTTTCTTCACATGTTGCTCCATACTGAGTAATTTTTTTCCATGAAAGTCGTACAGTCACAATGTAAGCAACGAATATAGTTTCCTCGCATAGAAGCTCTAATGGCTCTGTTGTTAAAAAATCAGCTATTGCTCTGGGCTAGCCATTAGGCTAGCTCTAATGGCTAGCTAATGGCTAGCCCAGAGCAATAGCTGATTTCTTAACAACGGAGGGGCAATTGCAAATAAGTTTGCATGGAGCAGAAAAGATGAAAAATTAGATATTTTTGTTCCTGATCGCAATGTTTAGCGTCAATTTCAAAAGTTTTCTCAACTTACCATACCTGAAATTTTTTCTCTTCTTTGTTCCTCTGAGACAGGGTCTCCAAACTATGGCCCGCGGGCCAGATGCGGCCCGTGAAGCCATTTCATCCGGCCCGCGAAGCCACTTTGTCAATGATGAAAATACAATGTATACAACATGCTTACGAAAGATTTGTTGATTTGGTAGAATGTACCATATCCCGCAACAATCACATTGCGTAAGGCGTCCGGCCCTTGACATGTTCTGTATTACCCTATGTGGCCCTCGGACAAAAAAGTTTGGAGACCCCTGCTCTAGGAAATTATAGATCCAGTTTGAGCTTACAGATGTTAAATTGTTTGTTACGAGAAAGATTCATGGAAGAAGAAAAGGGATGATTCTAGAATAACGTGGTGTAAATAGAAAACAGTTTTTTATTTAGCGGCAGATATGGATAAGCCTCTACTTACAAGCCATCCACCGCCATCTGTTGTTTGATCGCAATAAACTGTCACGTGTTTCTGCAACATGGGGACATAAATCTGATAAATCCCATCTTGGTCGTGTCCGTTGTTTAAAACATCCCGACAATTGAGGATTTTTCGAGAGTGTTCTGGAAAACGTTTGAAATTGGCTTTAAGATTTTGCAAACTTAAGAATTCATGAACTGTTTTGTGTTATTACCAATGCTTTCTAAAGTATCTATTTTTAGTTGCATTTCATGAAAAGCACTTCTCCAGGTATCGCTTCCACCAGGTTCTCCTTTTGGCCCACGGGGTCCAGGGGGACCGGTTCTGCCTATCGGCCCGTGTTTGCCTGGTGGTCCAACTGGACCCCTTTCGGTTACTTCACTTTGGCTTCCGCAAGTCAATATGACTTGATTTGCGGCAAAAGCCATATCAACTAAAATTGATACCAAGGTTAAAAAAGTTGAACGCATCATACTGCTGCACTGAAAATGCTCGTTTAGTCTCTAAAAAAGGTGGTAAACTAATGAACCGAATTACATCACTACAGCTAGATCTTCAATAAGAAGAACAGCAGAATATCTTATCGATGAAAGCGCAGGAAATCGTCAGGATAATTTTGAAGAAACGGCTGTTGAAAGTAAATGCTGTAGAAAAAGCATGAAAGAAAAGTGAGTTTAGTGAATCGATCTGACTTGATAACAGTTCTTGATGCCTTCCTATCGCACTTTTTACAACCTCCCTATGCTGCTTCAGACACCGATAGAATGGTGTGAAAAATAGAACACCACCAACGATGTATATGACTCGAAACTATTTTGACCTTCTTTACAAAAGTGAACCGGCGTGACTTGCGGAGCTGTCGTAGCTAAGGATTTGCAAAACATTAGTGAAACATGGACCGACGCAAACAACATGTTGTAAATTTCTTTTTTGTTGCAGCAGAGATCACGACAGCACCGGCCAACACATCACTGGATGACTTCTTCACTGATCACTCAATTTAATGCCAATAGATCATCCTACAGCTCTTTGTTTGATGATCAAAAGTTTTGCTTAAACTTTTTGTGCAGAGCGAAATTTCAGGCATAGGGCCTTAGTTCTGTTGTAACAACATTATTTTTTAACGTTGCAAGTAAAAGTACTGGTAGGAATACTTCAAAAAAGCTGTAAATTACTCCACAACATGCTGCATTTATGGAAATTCATAAGCTATTGTGACTGCGAACGTATTAACTGCAACCCAGCACTATTACCGATTTTTTTCAAATATCTTTTGAAGGAGAAGCTGACCTATCAAGTATAAAACATGTTTAACAGCAAGAAGTTGCATGTGTATGCTCATAGATTTTATTAATTTAACTTGCTTTCCTGTCAAGATTAAGAGTCCTGCCCTTAAAATGGGAGACAATCTAATATAACTAATTTTGGGAAGTGACTGACTATTTCTATCTACTTCATCGTTTCCCCGCTGCATCTGATGCTTTGCTTTAATCGTCATTTTAGTCAGTTTTACCGACAGGAAATTCTGGCTGCTGTAAGAAATCTTTTTGCAAAACGTCATTGAAATCAGCTGTTGGTTTTGCAGAAATTCATCATTTTTTTGAATTGATGCATTGATTTGCATGCAATGTCTAGAGTCAAGACGGTTGTCGATCAGCGTGTAACAACACAGTGTACTTCCTGTCAGTGCGCTGGTGTCCCTGGCATGCCAAGCTGTACAAATCATGGTTCTCTCATCATATGCTGTACACTGGCTTTACCTCGACAAATGATGTTTGCAACGCAAATGCAATTGGAAAATACCAGTTTGATTGGTGAGTTAAGGCACTCTGCTGCATACAGTCGTCAATAGGAGGGCTTTACGTGTGTGCGGGTGGGCTTTACGTTTATGTAGGGGGAGCTTGACATTCAATTTGACAAAAATTCCACTGATTGATAGTGTTTCATATTTCAATTTGGGGGTACTTGGAGCTTTGTGTGGGGGGCTAAGCCCACCAATGCCCCCCTATGGCGACGGGACTGCTCTACTGGCAGCCTTGCTTCAAACGTGGACCAAACATCTTGGCCACACTTTCCCTTGTAACTCTCTGGGGATGCATAATGAGGTCCACTCATGATGAGCAACCTTATTTTTGCCCAGGATCGCTTTGACGTTTCGCAAAGTGTGGTTGCGCCACACACATACGATTAGAGCTGGAAAAAAATAAGTAACGTTGCTTCAAAACCTGAAGCAACGTGTTGGCAATAATAAAAGTCTGTTGCATTTCCACAGTCATCAGTGTGTCTGAAGAAGACTTATACGCATTGCTTTTATCATGTTTTATAGTTCAAGGCATGTCAAAATGGGTTGGGGCTTGCATATGTGGTTCCGTAGTGCACTTGAGCATGGTGCATTGTATGGAATCGTTGAATATTGGACCTGGTCAATTTGCACGTTTTCTGCTAATCGTGGCTTTGAGTCTATACCAAAGGACGTGACCTGTGAATAACAAGACAATCTAAAGCTCAACAGGATTAAGCTGCTGTCCAATGTACAGTGCTACGAATGAATTTCAAAAAAATATCAACAGCATTTACTCTACCACAAAACCTTGAGGTAATCTCAAGTTTCCCTTGCTTGTAAAGCATGACCTTAAGTCCCAGTTAGAATTTTAACTTGCGTTAATTTTTTACAATGTCAGTGTTGTAGAAACCATGACACAGGGCCCCGACAAGGGGTGGGGGGTCAGGGAGAGGCAATGCCCGGGGCTGCACTTTTCGGGGGGGCGGCACTTTTGGTGAAAAGAAGGAGTGCCAAGTGACCATCAGACGTGGAAGGTGGTGGGGGCGGCACTTTTCGACTCGCCCCGTGGCGGCACTTTCCCATGTCGGGGCTCTGCCATGACACAAAACAAAAGATTTGTAGTGAAACCCTATCTACGTGCATTAATACCACTGCAAATAGCGTCAAGCATATTTTGCAACTAAAAATACCGCTTTCCCAGAATATAAATAAAAGCAATTGTATGAAAAAGAGTTGTGAAACATTGTTGTTGTAATAGGTGCGTTTACGTCAGTTTGCACTTCTGGAAATGGTTTTGTTTCAGAAACATATTCCTGATTTCCAGGGATGTAGTGCGAACTAACAAGATGTGGGAACGCACCTAAAAATAGCCATTTTAAAACAGCTTCAAATTCATTTTAAAGCAAAACGTGAAGAAGGTGGGGGAACGCCTTTCCCACGCGCTCCCGCCCCGCTACACCCCTGCCGATTTAATTTAGGAACATACTTTCACAGGTACGTATGTTACTTTAGCTTTCACCAACATTACCTTGTTTAGACAAATTTCATGATTTATTCGTTGCCCGCAAATTAAAAGTCGTATCGATTATTTCAAGTAGTTTTTAGCAACTACATGCAAGCAAATTATTAAACCATTCTTTTCGCTAGCGTTTCCTTCAACACCGGTCCTTTGTGATTCATTTTTGCAACGCAAGCAAGTCTCAGAAGCGGTCGATGGCGTTTTTGTAGAAGAGAAAAAACAGAGGATGGATTCACTTGACGCTAAATCATTTTAATTGATCAATGCGGACGTACATATCTGTTAATGAGATGGAATATTACAGAAAGCTTTCGAACGAATGGCCGTTGTATGTTGAAACTACTGTAAAAATCAATGACAGCTTAAATCACTGCTTCCTGGGTCGCAACCCAAACAAGGGGCACGAATGGTTAAAAATAGGTCGGGCCGAGACAATCCAAACTTGGGTTGTATATATACATCCCTCCTTTTTTTCTCTTGTCAAGTTCTTTCAATCTCTTTCAACATAGACTGAATTATTGCATCGTAAACATTTCACCCGGTGTTTTAACATCTGCGTGGTTCATAAGTTCACAAGGATTAGTCACACAGTGCTATTTTGGAGTAAAGTTGTCTGTTTTTACTGTGTTTTGCAGGTTCAGATTGTTGACATTGAACGCGAGCTTAACAACTTACTGACGAAAACATTCATACAATAATTATTGTTTCAAGTTAACATAGGCAGGTTTAACATTTTCATAGGCAGGTTTAACAAGTTAACATTTTCAAGTTAACATAGGCAATTTTAATAAAAGTTTCAAAATAAATTGTACCATTTCAACAGGCAGGGTTGCAGAGGCGGAGTCGCAAAGAGTCGGATTCCTAGGATCACTACGAATCGGAGTCGGATTTTTTATCTTTTTTTCGATTTTTTTATCCGACTCCGGAAGTGCCAATTGAATCATTTTGTACATCGAACTCCTAACTTGGGAATCTTAACTCGTGCCTGTTGAAATGGTACAATTTATTTTGAAACCTTTATTAAAATTGAGAATTCTTGCTGCGTACCACGATTTCCATTGACTGCTAGTTGCTACAAAATTGTTGACATCCAAACTTAATTGATGTTGTGCTGAGGAGTCGGGATGGGAAATGTTTGAAACGCCGGAGTCGGAAATTTTCAAAAGGTCGGAGTTGGAGTCGGACATTTTACCTTCGAATGCGCAACGCGGTTTGAGGTTTGTGTCGCGAGATGTTTACAAACTAAGATTTGGGTCGCGCTTAAAGACGTTTGGGAACCGCTCTAACATGGGTCATTTGTGGTAAAAAGAGTGATTGATACACGGTGGCACCTCATCAGGGTAGTCATGATGTAGTGAGTGCAGTAAACGAGATTTGTGATCAGAAAGAAAGTATTGATTCACGAGGTCTTGTTCGTGGTATATTAGATGCGATTCAGCGTTTTTCGTTTCTTTCGTTGTTGCATTTTTGGATTGAAGTTGTGAGAGGGTTTCACGATGTTCAAAACTTTTTCCGGACTTAAACTTTTCCGGATGACATACCCAGGTCAAATACAGGCACTATAATAGTTTAACACGATGAAAGTGAAATTATCAATTTTGAGTAAAATACAGTCAACCTCGGTTAATCCGAATTCGATTAATTCGGATCTTCGCCAAAAGAGGATAAAACTGGTGGTACAAATGATTTTATACGTTTTTCTTTATAAAAATCTTCGGTTTATCCGGATTTTTTAATCCGGATGTTTGCCAATACCGGATAAAATCTGCTCTTTTTACATCTCGTAATCCGGATTTTTGTCTCTAGGAAAGATTCGGCAGCATTCAGACGCAACACATGCGCGTGCTCACGATCACCAACGAACTTTTAGGATTATGATAACAACGGTCGCATCTGCACGCAACATTCGACTAATCGTAGAGACGATTATTGCGTCACACACGGGCGTAGCATATCACGTTGAACATACCGCTGAAGGTACACCGCCGCACCAGGGTTTCGGTCTGTAAGTGTTGAGTTTGCGTGTGAAGTGTAGAGCAATATCCCTGAGCGTATTGTACTCGGTGAGATGCTTGGAGGGCATTACCTTCCATATAGAGTGACTGCTTATGGACCAGTCACAAAAATCTCTGCGTCAGTCCAAAATCCCAGATTTCTTCGCAGCCAAGTAATCTAGAATTATGAACTTGAGATTGTTCATAACTGCCTGGATATGGCGGTCACTAATGTGATGTACCATTGTAAATACATCAAAAAAATCGTTTTGCTTCTGCGAAAATCTGCGGTTGTGTCGTAAATGTACTCAATTTAACCGATTCTCACCGATATCTCAGTACCGAAATGACGTCAAGCTAGTAGCAACCATCTTTGGCTAATCCGGATCTTCATCTAAACAGGATAAAATCGTCAGTCAAATCGAATCCGGATTAACCAAGGTTTACTGTATTATGAAAATGCACGTTAAAAGATCAAATCTGGAAAATTATTTTCGTTTTCCAAACTTACAGACCAAAAAACATTTTTTCTTACTTTTCCAGACTGGAAAATGACCAAACGTTTTTTTCTACACGCTGTGCGAAACCTGCGCACGATTCTTTGCCGACGTTACTGAATTCGCTTTCTGAAGCTGAAAGGACCTGCTAAAGACATTTCATTTTTTTCCAGGACCTCAACTACTGTAATTTATAAATCCTATCCGCATTGTGCTAAGACTTTTCCGTAAAGTTACTTTACCCAAACATAGCACTTGCAAGTTGGCCAATGGATGCCTTTCCACAAAGGTTATAAGAGCAGTATATGCAAACCAGCACGATGACGTGTGCACAGTTAGTAGGTATTGGTGCAAGTTTTCAAGAGGCAGTTTAAAATGTAACGTAGGAATATGTTGCTTTCGGGAATAATATGGCGGTGACCGGTATGGAGAATTTTGCGTCCGTTGATAGGGACGTATTACTGAAAAAAATACGCTAATAACGTGCATAGATTCCATCAGTTCAGTGTCGTTTTCGAAAGATGTTCATTGTTTTATTAATCAAGGCCACTCGATTTAGAGCATTTTATAACTTCTAGTAATTTTAAGTATTTCCCTGATATTTCATCTTGAAAAAGCCAAGGAGCTCGGAGTTACACATTCTAGAAATATTTTTAACTCCAAACAAAAAAAAATCATTTAAAAAAAGTTTGATGTCTGCAGTCACAAGTACTCAAAATTGCATGATTTTTATGTTTGACTTTGTTCTGTTTACAAGCTGCCCTTAAAATTTCACAATTGTCCATGGTCTGTTTGCTCCTTTACGATTTCAAGTGATTGGAAATGAAAAACTGTGCAAGAAATAAACATTTGTTTTTTTTTTAATGCAACACACTATCGTGAACACCAAAATCACTTCTCTGAAAGATGGTATGCAAAGCTTTGGTTTCCGTAGTTTGATCTGATTCTACTGCTACGATTGCAAGAGTCCCAGGCCTCTGACTTTACGACAAAAAAGACTGATGTTCATTATCGACCAAATTCTCCTTTTGTTGCCATTTATGTATTTTGTTACAACCAGAGTCAGCCGTTGAAAAAAATAAACAAAAAACGCCTTTATTGGCGCTTGGCATCAAGATTGACTCGCTCAACTTTTCATCTTGGGCTCATGATTGAACTCATGGCTGTGCCCGTGAAATAGATCGTGACGAAAAATTTGGAAACTTCCTGATGTCTTCCGTCCCCTCGCAAATCGTGCCTTGTATCAAGTAGACAAAGTTCATTGATCTTGGAGTTCAAAGCGTCCAAACAAGCAGTTACTGATAACTCCCATTATTTCGTCAGCTTTATTGGGCTCCATTGCCTTTAACTTGCACGCGACTAAGTGGCCAAAGGCCTCGTATTGATCGTTTCCTTCTCTTCGATTCGATGAAAGACTTTTACGAATCATTTGATTGTTTTCACGAATCAACGTGACGATGCTTTCCTGCAGATCAAGAGTGTTTCATATCAAGCATATCAAGAGTCGAACGTTTCGAAAAGTTAATTAGTGTTCGTCAATGAAATGTCTACTTCGACATGACTTATAACAATACTAAGTTAACTTCATGTATACATGCCAAATTAGAAAAGGAAACATTTTCCTGGTTAAAGTCACGCTTAGATAAAAAGTAGCTCGTTTACGATTAAAATCCCTACTATATGGAAAAGCATATGATTTCTTCTACGCAATTAGACAAAAGCACTTGGAAAATACAGAAAACAAACATGATCCAGACACAAATTCACGTTTGGCTTATGAAGACATCGCAATCAATTCATAGCTGTCGCACAGAAACACTTTACAATGGCCAGCGACCATTCGCGACATGGTTTGGTAGTGTATGTACACTTGGCACTAGGGACAAGGGTGAAGTTCCGCAAGGAGCATGATATGCACGATTTAATCAAGCAATACTGTTACGATCTGCGAAGCATAATATTCACAATGCCTAGCGGCTCGTGCAAGTTTATTAATTTGTCCATTAGTTTATCAGTTTGAGTTGATCAGGATCGTTGGTTTGATTCATCGTTTAGATCATCATCACTGCTACCGATAAACGCAATGCCGGGACGCCAGAAACTTCATGTCGACGGCCGCGTGACCCTGGATAGTTTGGTAGCTTTCTCTTAGATTGTGGACTGAACAGCCATTTGGAGTTGATTCAGGATGATGTGATAAGGTTGTGCAATAAAATGTTGAAAAACTACGAAACAAATTTCGTCCAAAATGCCAAACATTCCAAAGTGGCCCACGCAACAATCAAGTTTATTCTTTTGCTCGTGCTGACAACATGCACGCCAGGGAAAAATATTCGTGAAAAACTTAAACATCATCTGCACTTAACACTCGCCATTTTGAATCAATTAACCGCATACATTTGACCACACCGTTCGTGAAACTGATGAAACAATACCATGAAACCGCCCCACCACCTTCAAATGCAGTTGTTTTTCTTTCCTCTCGTAAACGCGTTTAAATCGCTTCGGAGCCGGTTGATACGAAGATGATCCGACGTCATTTTCAAAAATGGCGCAAGCGTCGCTGGGAGTGGCGGAATACAAATCGCTCGTAGTTGCGTCATTTGTAGTGTTCGACCCTTCGTCGCTTTGCACGCTATAGGCGTCAGTTTCTTTTTTTGGTGGGTTTTCTGGAAATAATTGAAACACAATTTTTAGAACTGACATTTTTCTGTTTTCCTGACAACTAATATTTGCTGTAAAATCGGAAAGTGGTGAAAGCGAAGTTATTTCGGGCAAAATCTCAGCATCTAAATACAACAAAGAAACAAATTTCTGAAACAGTCACACCACATCTGTTGCGACCACGTGATCGTTCTCTTTTTCTCGAGTCTGTTCCAATTGTGATTGACTTTATAAGCGTTGCTGCTTACAAACTAAGGTAAAACTCCAGTTTTGATCTCAGTTCACAGACACAGAAGTGCCTTAATTTTCATCTCAAAACAAGGCGTTGTCTGTTAAGACAGCTGGAGTTGCTAAAGAAATTTATTTTGTTCAATTGCTTTGTACTTTCGCGCTGTTCTTTGCTCTTTCCTTCAAAAATTCACGTTAAGTCACAATGATTTACAGTAATAACACGTTGCTGCATGTGGCAAATATCATCGCAGCCAAACGCCAACGATTTCTGCTCAACGAACAAAGGCGTTTTGTGTTAACTAGCTCTGATGCCAGCAAGTGGCATTTAACATTGAACGTCAGCAATGTCTTTCCTCAACATGTTCGTCGCTTCCAATTTCATGTTCCACCCGTTTCCAAAAAATCTTTCTTGCAAGCGGTGGCTTTCAACACACAAAGAGGTCGAAACCTTTTCAATTTCTCAAATCAGTGGTACCAGTGTTACCACACATCACCAAAAAATGCCATTTATTGTGAAAAGCGTTTTCAGTAACAATTTGTTAAACCAAAACTTCCTCGCTATGTTCCAAATGGGCGGAACAACTTTTTTCAAACTATGTTGAGAGCTGCAACAAATGCGACAACAAACACAATAACTTGCACTTGACCCTAATTAGGATTTTTCAACGTCGTTATCTCATATTCAAAACGTACTTCACTTTAATTCATTTACTTCGTTCGTCTTAAAGGCTTCATCTTCCTGAAGCTGACAAAAGCTGGTTTCCTACAGTTTTTCTTGAAACTTGATCGTCTGGCAAGACTTGCCTTTTTATTCGCATTAAAATGAAATCTATTAACGTCGTATCACAACAGCGAGTTGCGGTCATGGGGATATCCCAGTATAGTCTTAAAAGCAGATGTATCATAAAATATGACATAATTGGGATTGTTTCTTGCTTGGCCTGTAATGGACTTTCATTGAGCGAAATATGCAAATAAAGCTTGTGACTTTCTTCACTGCATTTCTCTACTGGTGCTTGGATAAATATTGCTGTATGAAAAATACTGTAACTTCAAAGCGGTTGGCAGCCTTTTATGAACACATACGATGTGCGAATCAACCCAACGTCTTGAAAACAATGTGGTGAAGACTGAAAATTTGTTTTATGTGCTTAAGAAGGCGACTCAGATGAAAACCTTCGAGATTTTCAAATACAGCAATAACAAACACACCTTAATTATAACAGTAGCAACAAACTTAAAATCCAGCACCTCATCTAAGCAAAACGACAGGCTTCCTGAACGTACTGCTTTTTGTTCAGTACAAGCGCAAAAGCAGACTATGATCCAACTGTAAAATATCGGATATTGCGGCCCAACCATTGAAAACACTCAACCAACCTTCGCTTCTTATTTCAACTGCGTAGTCTGAAACGCAGTCTTCTTCGGCGCTAGGTGTCGCGTTATAGTGCTTTTCGTCATCATCGTCATGAAGTGTCAAGGACGAATTTGGCGATGGTCTCAGGAAGGTTATGGTCGTTCTACTAAAATATGAACAACTAAATATTTTCGAAAATGCATTAAGTTTACAAGGTAGAGCTTTTACACTTGGCAACATTTGTAAGTGAAATGTGCAACATTTGTAAGTGAAGTGTCTGTTTCACTTTCACTGCATAACAAAAACTTGCCAACGAAACGAGAGTCATGGTGAAAGCGTTTCACAGTTTTGCTTTGGCTTCGCAATCTTTAAGATGTCAGGTCGCTTAATTGGAAGACCAGTACCTTGGAACAGGGGCGGAAAACACCGGGCCGCGACCCGTTGCCGGGCCGTGCGGAACCAAGGCCAAATTGGTACAAAAGTGACTGGAACGACTGACATTAGGAACACATTGCGGGTGTCATTGACTCCACCACAATACCTACTGGTCGGAGCATCGTATTGCGGGAAATCAAGCCCATATCTCTCATTGAATCAGTGCCATGATGACTTAAGAGTTGTAATAACTTAAGCATATGCAAAACATTCATTATTTTATTAACGGCCAGGCCGCAAAATCATGCCCGGCTGAAAGCGGTCCACAGTGCGAAAAAAGGTTGCCGAGCCCTGCCTTAGAATAACAAAGTAATCTTTCAGTTGCTCAGATTTAGGAGAAAAATCCAACAACGCATATACCCAAATACCCGAATCACTTCAGCTTGGTGATTTCGTCATGAATTCTTAAACAGTTTTTCTTTCGATCGATAAGCAACTTGTTAACCGCTAAGCACGCTGTTAGTAGTGTCTACAACATGCTTCAAACCTGCTTTTCGTCTTTTGCTGTAAAGCAAGACAATCCTTTGCAAGATAAGGGTCGTCCTTCAACGAGAAAAACGCAGCTTATGAGAAACATGTCAGTGAGAGCTGCAAACCAAATCTAAACCTATTTGAACGAGTGCGCTGCTCGTATGCTGTTATATCTTCGTTCATAGTTACCAATCCTTGCGTCTTGGGACGTATAAACGTTACACAGGATAATTTCATTTTCACACTACAAGGCCACTGATAATTTGATAATTTGGAAACAAACTTCAAAAAAGCGCTTTCATAAGTGAATGCTTGTCGAGTGTACGCCTGACTGATTTTGAAAAAAGCTTGATATTTTAGGGCAAGCATTCACAATTCGCAGAACAATTCAAAACAGATTTTGTGGACTTGAAATCCGTTGAAAAAAATCTGAATTAAAGTGTTCAACTAATGCTACGTGTTTTTCACCACCTGTTTAAAATTTGCTGGACATATCTCCTAACTCGCGTTTTCATGTTAACACTTCGATATGCGGGATATGCACTTCGATATGTTAACACTTCGATATGCGGGAACTGAGAGCAGTATCTAGCGCGTCATGCATTTCATAAAAAACTATTGACTTGATTACTTTTCCCAATCGGTTTGGTGTGTTTTTTTCAACTCAACCGACATGGTATTTTTCTTATTTTGATGTGATGGAGATATACTGTACGCTCGTATATGTTTCCTTCTTCTGGAGCAGCCACAGCAGTGCCGGTCATATTATAATATTTTGGACGATCATAGTTACGGACTTTTGATTTCCGGATAATTATATGCTTGGAGTTATGTTGTTATCGGTTGCACGTTTGTGAGAAAATCAAAGCTATGTAGGGCCAAGCATGAAGTTTATCATTTGACACAACTGAAAAAAGAATAGACCGAGTTCGCTGGCTGGTTCCGCAGCGTCTGCAAAAGGAGCACTTTCAAATTGGTGGGAAAAAACGCAAATATCGTGTGGGAAATCCTTGCAGAAACGCAAAATTAGCTAGACCAACTCTTGTGATCAGGTCTCAGTGGATTTAACGGCACTTAAAAGAAGCCATTTTCCTTTGCAGTGATAGCCCAACATACGTGTCCCAAAGCTTTTCATGCATGACCAGAACGTTAATGGCAACTGCACAAAACTGACCCAAGTACTTTTTTGATACATCAATTATGCCTTCAAATGAAAGGAAAATTTAAATGAAATTTTCAACAAAATTGAAAAAAATTCTAAAAGAAACATACAGCAGGTTTGAAGATAGTGCTGGCATAATTTTGTGTGGTGGCATGCAGGAGTTGACTTGGATTGTGCTTGAGGACAAGCACTCGCTACGTCTAGTAGAAATACGGATTGGTGGAATATATTTTAAATATATCAAATATATTTGAAGCAGGGCACATCTAATAAAAAATACCCTGGTTCAGCCAATTCCCTGTTTCTTCTGTGCTTCTACAACATTATTATTATATCACTATTATTGCTGGATGTGAAAGTTTCAAGCAGAGTGTGCTTTTCAAATAGCATGACATTGGCCTGCGTTAGCAATGACAAGTTGCATAGTGAGCGTTATCGACAAGTTTCTTGCAATGCTTAAAACAAACATCTGATGCTTGTTCGGACTTCTAATAGTAAGGCTGCCAAACACTTTCTTCACAAAAGTTCGTTTTTCGTATGCCCGAAATTACAAAAACAGCAAACATACTTGCGGTGCTTCACGTAGTCTTTGATGAACGACATAGCCTCATAAAACTCCCACTGAGACAATGCTTCTTTTGAATAATTGTTTTTCCTCGCTCTTTCCTCCTTTTTCTTTTCTTTAACGAACCGGTCTCTCAAGCTTGTCCATCGCGTAATGCAAAACTTGACTGATGGAACAAAACAACAGAGTAATTTGAAAAAGGTGCATTTGAATTTTATGGAATTAAATCAATTTCATTGCTTGAGTAAATTGCTTGGACTGTTGCTCAACTTTGCAATAATTTTTACGCTTTTATGTACTAATATTCTGTGCAAAACAATCATGCACCAACGGAACAATAACAACGGCATTACACGGAAGACTGGTACCGTCGAGTTACACAACTTGCTCAATAAAATAAGAGAATAATCATTGAAAGTTTTTGTTTGTGAACCAGAAAAGGAGGCAAAAAGGCTACTACATTCAAGCACTTGACACACAACATAGTCTTGAAACGTTTCTGCTTAAAATGTAAAATGTTTGATTTGAAACAAAACGGATACAGCACGACTGCAGCAGTCGACCTACTTGGATGTTTGGTTGCATTACTTATTTCTTTCCAGGCGCAGTATCTCCTTTCCTTGTCATTGAAAAAGGGCGACTGAGGATTGTACAGACAAGGTCGTTTTCTCACCAGCTCTATAACAGATCTGTTCAAACTCATCACTTCCATAGTGGAATCGAACCTTGCAGCAGTAATGCTAAGATCATGCAGTTTTAAATGGGAAGACAGCTGTGAGACAGCAACACGATTTATAAGGAAATATGGATGAACTATATGGAAACAAGTAAAAAATAAACAAAAGCTTCACACATGAATGCGACGGTAACAATATCTATCAGTTTGATTCTTGACTAGAGATCTGCTTGCAAAACAGCAAGTTTCCTAAAACGCTGGAAAATAACTGTGAGCAAATGACGGCAATCACACAAACAGTTTAAATTTCTTGCACAGCTCACGTTGTAGTCATTTAGCTTTTCAGTATCGTATGGCTGATGATTTTCCTATTCCATCTAAAATGCAATGCAGCTCCAAAATACTTTCACATGGACTCTTGCTTATCTAGAATGCAGAGCATGAAATGTAATAAATTCGGGTCAACACGGTAGTTTCTACAAACAATGATAGGAAAACTTTTTTCTGAGATAGATTTCTCTTCAGGTGTTGAGACAGCTTCGACACCCTCGCTGACCGACATGTTCGCCTCAGATCCATTCTACTCATAACATAACTGAAAACAACTGACATGACACTTTATCTGAGGTCGAAAATATCGATTGACCAGCTCTGCGCCAATATGCAGTATGTAACAAGAAAAACAAAGCGGTGCCATGCTCACCTTATTTAGAATTGTTGTGTTCAATCATTGGAGTAATGTTATTATGGACATTTTACCAAGCATAGCTTTAACGAATGTGTATGCGATACACATGATTGTCTCCAGGTGCTGCGCTATTGATGCATGTTTGGGTGTCGGAACAGGAGGGTACACGTTGCAGGTTCATTGGTGTCGGACGGGGAGGGGCTTGCCCCCCAGGATTTTGAAATTTGACCTTTTCCTATTAACTTTTCAGCCCAAAAAGGTCGTTTTCTTCATTTCGAGTGGGTAAAATGAATTTAAGCACTTTTGGACACACTGGGAAATTCTTTTTGGCTACCCCTGGAAAAATCCACTATCCCCCCCACTGGAAGCAAATCTTTCCAACGCTCATGTTCAAATGCACAAAAAATTTTGAAATTTTTTGCAAGTTTTGTGTTCAAGAGTCTTATGCGTACGTTACTGTGCAAAACTTGCAACTACAGTAAATTCGAGATGTGTAAATATGAGAGATACCGACTCAGAACTGGCTACGGTCACCGGTGGAGAACGACTGTTCAAAACTGTCTACTTAAGCTGTGCAACATACCCTTGGTTTCTGGTAAAACTGTATCGAGTTCAAACTATTTCAATTTGACTGCGTCAAAATTTATTTTGGAATTCGGACTCTTCAATTTGACTGCATCAGAATTTATTTCGGAATTGGGACTCAGAGAAATTTGGGGAAAATACTCAAAACAGGAACGAAATGCTGCCAAATTTTACCAAGAATTGAAAGCTAAGGCTCTCACCTACATGGGTTATGTTAAAATCTCCGTAATATATTGGCCTTCAGGAAATTTGCGGCTATAACACAAAAACGGAACGAAGTTTCCACCCAATTCCCCCAGTATTTCTGACTTAACGAAATCCCCGAAAAATTGAAAATAGGATCTCAAATTCCTTGCAAATTTTTTCAACTAAAACACTAAGTGCATTTTTGCTGCGTGCACCTCATTTGCATACTGACGCATTTCGGAGAAATGGTATCATATTATCTCGCTTACTTCTTCATGAATAATAGAAACGTCAAAGGAAACCTCACCAATGAATGAAAATATAAAATGCGGTCAGACGATGGTAAGAATTGAACTTATAACTAATCAATATCACTCAGTGGTCGTTGGTGTGATTTCTAACCTGCTGCTTGCGGCGCAAAGATCACTGCGAGAAATCGTTGTAGACAGTTTACGCCTGAAATAACTCGTCACAGAATAGATTGCTCAACAGAGGATAACCGCCTTGGTTGAAGCAACTGCGTACAGTAAGCATGCCCGTCGCCAGGATTTAGTAGCAGGGGGGGCCAAAAACCAGAAGGGGAGTCCACATTTTTAAAATACTGTATTGGATGTATGCAGCAACCAGGGTGCCAAACGGGAAATGGAGGGGCACAGATTTCCAATGGGTGGGCGGGGACCACTGGCCCCTCCGCTGGGGACGGCCCTGACAGTAAGCTGTCATTAGCCGTACAATACTTTTTCTTTTTCGCAAATCTCTTTCATAAAAGTGTTTTATAGGCTTTACTGTTCAGGGCAGCTGTCACCAAGGAAAGACGGTGACAAACGTTCACAATGCATCGAATGTGCGCAAGCAATAAAAACGTTCATACTGGTATTGTATACATAAAAATTCGTCTAGAAACTAAACTGGAGGTCGAGGTTCCATAAGGAGCTCATACATCCCACTAAAACATATCACGAAAAAGTGCCGTCACTGGCGCTGACAGTGTATTTCGAAAGGTACTTGAATGCACCAGTATCTCTGCCGAAAGTGTTGATCTATGTGCTAGTTGTAGTGTGCTTTACTGTGAAAATCATGCGACAAAGCATAACTAGGAATGTTACCAATAAAAAACTGACCAAAACTGTGACGTTTCGAATTATTGATGGGACTACAATGAGATTCGATTCGTGGGTTTGTATGACTCCAATTGGCTCGAATCTTTTTCAAGGGAACTGAATGGACTCGTTCACCTTTTTTGAAAAAATGTATTGACTCCTGTCAGCAAAAGTGGTGACTCGTATTAACTCGTTGCGTCGTACATGGGATGGGATAACTTTTCCGGGACGGCTAAATAGCTTGGTGGGACATAGCGAGTGCCCCTGAAACTGGTACGCCCGTCATCAAAATTAATCCCCAAAAATGCCGAAAACTTGAGAAACGGTGCCTGCGCCCAGTCCAGCCTCGTGCTTAGCGTCTAATGGATGTGTGTGTGTGTGTGCAAGACAAAGCTCCACGCGCGGTGCTTCTGTTGGTCTACCACCAGTTCAGTTTTTCTTAAACTAAAGGTGTTTTCACACAGAACCCGGCTGCGGCTTACCATCCGGCTTATGGCCAACGACAGTCTTCCCACACGCAGCAAGAACACCATCACCGACAACCGCGGCAATCCGGCTTACTTAAAACAATTTTAAGTAAGCCGGAAGCCGGTCGAAACCGAGAAAATTCACCCGGATACGGCCNACGGAGCTTGCGGCCAACGGAGCTTGTGTGAAGACTGCCGTTGACCATAAGCCCGATGGTAAGCCGTAACCGGATTCTGTGTGAAGCCGCCTTTAAGAAGTGCCAGCTCAAGTCACAAAATGGGAGTCTAATAAACAGCTAACTGACAATCACGTTTCCTGACGGGACTTGTGCAATCACATGTACACGGAAAGCAGGGCCGCAACCAGCGGGGGAGCAACTGAGCAATTTCCCCCTTGTAATTTTCAAAAGCCTGTTTAATTGTTAGGTACAACAAGTTAAAATGATTTTGCCCCCGCGAAAATAGTACAGATTACAAATATTTTGCCTTCCCCCTAAAATATCAGCTGTTTGTGGTTCTGATGGAAAGCATATTTATTGCTGATTGAACTGATAATTCTATAATAAAAAATGAATGGAAGGCATGTGCTATGAAATTTCTCCCAGTTTAGGTATCTTTTCCGGCTAACTTGAAAAACAATCACATAATCGCATTGTACTGTACATTCACTCTTGGCCGAAATGCATATTGTCCTAAAATACATTTAACGCCGCTAATACAGATAGAATTTCAATCAAAAATACCGTTTCATGTGTTTTACCGTTGGGCTGCTGATGTGAAGAAAAAACATCAATCCCGCTAGTCGAGGAATTTGAGAAAAAAAGATATAACACAGTTCAACAGAAGTGATGGCATAGACGAGCTGGGTCCATCAAATTCACACTCAATATCTCCAACATCAAGCTCTAGTCTTCCCGATAAAGTCATTTTCCAATGCATCGTTACTACGAATCCCTCCCAAACATCCTTTCGAAGCCGCTCCCAATGCTGTTGATCTGGATGGATCTGCTTCTATCCAGGTCAGCAAATAGAGATGAGAATCAGCCTATAGGCCTAGCCAATTAAAAATCACGAATTTCCGCCAACACCACAATGACCAGTGAAAAAGTTAAAATTTGCAGGAGAAGATTGATTTTCTGCTCTAATTAAGCTACGCAATTCGTTGTCGGTTATAGATTACGTCAACCATGTCAATATGTCCTATCGTGGCCGGCATGAGCTGTCTACAAGTTGGCAAATTTGCAACAAAAGGATCAAAACTACTACATGGCCATGAGTCACAGTTGCTATGGCTTTTCACACGCTACATTATGATTCAATGAGGGGCATCAGTTCCAACAAGGAACTCTTCCACTCACCTTCATGTATCAAAACTATAAGGTCTGCAGCCTAGATGGCCCTTGGTCCTTCGCAGCCTCCAACTCCCTCATGCATTCTATACATCGATGTACTTGGAAGTCATTGCAGTTCTTCAT
>JGI24158J21664_10001500_pt1 | contig 26479 bp, 24 predicted proteins | sample Ectturendosymbi3_FD_21664 | JGI IMG/M metagenome (IMG submission 21664) | reverse complement strand
CCTGAAAAATAAAGTAAAAGATGCCTTCCAGCGATTTCTACCTAAGCATAGCGCACTTTGCCGGTTATCAAAGATCAAATGGCATGCCGCCAAACAGAAATAGACAATTAATTGCCGAAAACGCCCACTATTGCGATACACTTCTTGTTTGTCAAAGTAATGTCCAACATGATTCGGGGCGATGGACATTACGTGGATATGCTACCGTGTTTATTCGATTGTAAGCCGCGGCTTGTGAAGATTTTTTTCATCATTTCGTGCGGCTTACGTTTTTTTATTTCTTTATGTTATCGAAAGCATAGGTGACCCTCAGTCTTTCCTTGGCTACGTTTTTGTCGACCAAACTCTTCTTTCGCATTCGATTTTCTTCAGCATCACGTGCACATCCGTCACAGGAGGGATTATGATGAACAGAGGGCAGTTGTAGTGATGTAAGCATCATTACCAGGGTTACGAATAAACGCGAAACATGCTAGTAGGCGAAAGTATCTCAGAGGCTCAGGTAACCCATCTTCAAGGGCGGCTTACATTAATCTTTTAACACCATTTCGCGTGGCTTACAATCGAGTAAATACGGTATATAGGAACATACTAAACAGGAACCCCAAAGAAATTTTGTTCTTAGCTTGTCCACATGGCAAGTCACGTTTATCAAACTACCACAAATTTCTAGAGAAACGCAGTCATCCTCGTGTATGTTCTTCCTTCATACAGTAAGCTACATTTTCTGCGGGGAAGCTGTCGTCCTGTGTGCCATTTAAAGCTTATCCTTTTCGCACTTGGAATTTAGCGGCGCACGAGCGTCAAAGTTCAGAATGCTTCTCTCAGAAACTAGATTTTTTGCCTTCATTAAAGTTTTCATTTGAGCGTTCAGTTTAACGAATTGCAGTGTTCATGCATCCAATACGTCGAAGCGGGCAGTGATTCAAATTCTGATTTCAGAATTACTTCAATACAATGGGCCACTTCTTAGAATGCGGTTGTATTGTGATTGACATGTCTCTGACAAGGGCGCTATCTTTCTCGTTAACGCTTCAGCTAGCTTTGCTTTTAACACTTCCGGTTACAGCGAAACACCTCATCGCGAACTGAGACGACAAGGTCGAGTGAAGGTTGCCTGTAAAAGGCGGAGCTCCGTAAATAGCGGAGCTTGGTTGCGGAGGTTTGATGACGTAACCGGAGTGGCAAAAAGTTGCGTTGCAAAAGGAATAAACAGAAAAAAAGCAAAGGAAAAAAATTTTATTTTTGAACATAAATATGCGCTTCCCCCAAACGTCTAATGCATGGATGTTTGCAGTATTCACAACTGTTGAAACCTATTTTTTTGTCCACGAACCGTTGTGAAACTCTGATAGGCAAAAATTATAAAACTTCGGAATAGACTTCTTTTACCGTAGTGTAATACCACCTTTTGCAATAAAATTATTTTTACTACCGTTTAGTTCTCATTGCTCAACGCAAAATATCGATTTTAGCAACTCCGGTTATGTCATCAAACCTCCGCAACCAAGATCCGCCGTTCACGGAGCTCCGCCTTTTACAGGGTACCTCGAGTGAATTTGTTCTTCGTAATTCTGCGTGACGAAATAAGTTCTGCTTTGCAGGTTAGGTAATTTGGACTTACAACCTGACTGTAATGGCTTGTGATCGAAATCTATACCTGTATTCAACTTGGCAAGCGTGAATTGTTGTTGGCACCAGTGACATCTTGCAAAGACCGGACCAACCGATGTCACGTTTCAAGTTTATCACTGAGGACCACTACGTTAAACAGTTGCGCAGAACCTTTATTTTTTGAACGGAAATGGTTCGACCACAGCTTACCATGTAATTCTTTGTTGCGTCACCAAGCAGTCCACCGAAAGTCACAATCGGGGTGAGAACGGCGAAGTAGAGAAAGAAAAACGAAGCGATGCACTGGATGCTGAGGCAGTCGGTGAAGTCAGACTTGTACCACCGCGCTTTGCGCTTGATGTCTTGTATCATTCCTCCAAAGAGTCTGCAGCGAAACGCAGTATGTTTTTTTTTTCTGAACCAAGAACGCTATTCCCGCAGTCAATGCACGTTTATGTACTCCCACAACATTGCAAGCAAGATGCACACATGCACAGGCGTTAATGGGCTTCGACAATATTGAATTCCGATTGCAGATACTGTGTTTGAGATGCTAAGTGACAGAAGGCCAGCAACGAGGTCGCACAACACTGCTGAGTCGATTTTGCCAAATGGGCGCGTTGATTGCGAAGTTTTACGAGCAAATTTGTTTCAAGCCTATTCCCACAAAAATGATCTACAACCACCAATCTCAGCTGACAAAACAGTTTCAGAAGCTGCAAACGATGTTAAGTACATCACATACATGAGTCGTCATAAACGTACTAAAAAACGATTAAATGCAAGGCCCTTCACATAAGGTGGGAGAACGGCGGAAGAAACCCTTTGGATTTAATGGAGATTTTTGGTGCTGCCGAAAACGATTTTCGATTATGTTGTAAAGCGGCAAAACTTAAATTGAGAGCGTGTAGATTTCGTCCCCTATGTGGAGTCAACACAACTTGTACTTTCCACCAACTGTTAACCGCACCTGTAGGCACTGAAAACAGTACGCTGTGCTCTCGGAATTTGCCTATCACAAGATAGAAATGCGAAATAACATTCCATCCTTAAAGGCAAGGTTCATATGTTTAACTTTATCATAATTCCACAGTAGAGAACATTATTTTAATAAGTAAGGGAACCGCAGCCGTGGCTCACCGCGGAACCGTGGAGCGGTTTACAAATGGGCCAAGCATAAGCCACAAAGAGACGCAGCCATTTCCTAAAATAATTGCTACTTACGACAAGCGTGCGTTTGATTTGCAAGCACCGTAAAAGCCAAGATAACGTAACCAACGCTATAACGAGCAGGTGGGCACGCTAGTTCTGCCCAAAACGCTCTGGGCCATTCAAGGTTAGGAACAACTGGTTCACGAGAAAGGTAATCCACCACTTCAGGGTTATGAGTTCTGCTAGTCTCATCTTCTGTAATCGAGTAGTACTCAAGAACTGAGAAACAAAAGGAAAAACTACCACATTCAACGGCTCGTTTTCGTGCGCAGTGGCAAGGACACATGTCGTGCTAAATGAATTTCAAAATATTTAACCAGCTGATTAGCTTTCCCAGCGCTGGTGGTTGAAGGGATCGATAAAAATTATGTAACCTGCCAGTCAAACAAGGTGCCGAAAGCACCCTACTTCTATTGTGAACAATTTGCTTTCCGGTTCGCCAGCAAGCCACTCAAAAATGGTTATGTTCAGATTGTATCGTAAATCTAGTTTAATATGGTTCACACTGCAAGCATTGTTTAATATGCATATGGGCCTGTTCGGACAGGAATAAACGCACATTCGTTGCAAGAACTTTTTGTACATTTGCATTGAACTCAAGAAATCTGAATGCATGCAGTGTTGTCGGTTGAAACGTGAAACGAATTGGTAGTATGCAGCCGTACGGAACTGCGTTCATTTTGTCAACCACAACAAATCTAAAAATGCATCTAAGTTGACCAAAGAGTTGCTTTTACTTCCTAGGCTGTCGGCAGGTCACAATAAAAGGCAAATAAATATTTCAAACGCTCTGCATTGTACGCAAAGCAGCTTTGCGACAGACACTTCCGGTCAAGTGAAATGACACTAATGAAAACTGCACAAGGAACAAATCAAGGAACGTACAAGAAGCAGACACACGGATCGAAAACCATATCGAAAATACAATAAATCTAGGATATTCTCAAAACTTTATTAAACTACGAAAAAGTCTACTCTTATGGCAGAACTCCCCAAGCAAGTCAAAGAGAACTTCTGATCCCCGACGTGCCTTTCCGTTAGTATTCTTCGTAAATGTTTGGGTCTACCTAGCGCCTATATGCTGTGCAGAACCGCGTCTTTACCAGGCACAACATTTTCGTTGAACGAGCCCTGAGCATCATCATTCTAACAGCTTCCAAAGAAAAAATCTTACCGGACATATGCTGGAGCTCTGACAGGTTTCACAAAATTTCTTGATTACATGAAAAGCTTGTTAAAGCTCCAGGGCAACTATTGTTACACAGACTGCTTACTACATTTCCAAGCCGCTGTTTCTTGAAAACCAGCGTAAGTCTCAGCTTATTTTGTGACACAAATGAAATCACTGATGCGTATTATACGAAGGTGCAAACAATGGCAACTTACAACATTTACATCTTGACTTTGCCTGAAATTTTTTTGCGATTTTTTACGTCTGAAACAAATATTTCAACATAATACAAATAGGGCCAAGTGCACTTGCACTACATGTCAGTGAAACAATTTCAGAAGTGCAAGACCAAGTTGGGTTGTTTTGTATTGATGGATGTCTGTAGTGGCGTATCCAGACGACTTGGGGGTAACCTAGGGTTAATGTTTCGTAGGAGGAGCAGATCACCATAAAACGCTTTGGAAGTAATAATTTTGGCGTACGGATGGGAGGAAAGCACCAAAAAATTTTACTAGGTTTTCTGAATGTTCAGTCCACACGCACCAATAGATATCTGACCACAACAAGTACATCGCGCTAGGGGAAGTCGCAAGTTCAACACAGGCTGAAGAACTTTTCGCCTTGAGAGTGTCACAAATGCGGAGGTGGTTGGACGGGGACGATCCTTGGGTCAAGTGTGGTTACAAACTTGCATGACAGAATCTGTTAACTGGCACTGGAAAGTTAGAAGTAGGTACGCTTATTACATAGTGAAGAAAAGGACAAAAATTTTAAAGCTTAAGATTTCTGAACATTTTAGCGACTCGGGTAATGCTGTGCAACAAAAGAGTGTTTTCGTCGTGTCCTGCATCGCAGTGTTTGCGCGTGATGACGAACAGTAACGTTCATCCTCGCGTTTGTTTGTAAGTTTGACGTCTTGAAGACGCATTTTTTTTTTCTTCTAACTTGGAACGTTGGGTAAAGCTACGCCTTGATGCAGAGGTCAGAACTCTTCGTTTAAATATGCACCAGGAAGCACTGCACGATATGCGCAATTAACGATTCTAGGCAGGGGTTACGTGAACTTTACCGCTTCTTCAAAAGACAATACATCCAATACAACCCATCTTGTAAACACGAACCACTGATGCCTTTCAACTTTCAACTGCCCGGGACGAAGTGTCCCAAAGCGAGTCAAGAATTAGAACTACGAACCTGGAAATACGTGTAGCTAGAATGACTTCGCAGCAAGTCAGGTACCACGAATGATGGAATGCTTCCAGCCAAGTTGAATTCACAGTTCGTTGACACAAACAGTCCGATCGCGGCCAATCACAAAGATTAGACGTGGCAAGGGTCGATAGTGAACACAAAGCGCGCTCCGGCAAAGCGGATGTTATTACAAGATGCATTCTGTTCCGACCTCGCTGACTGACAACGCTGCAACTACACCAACACCACAATCCCAGCTATTGCGCTAAACCCTGCACAACGAGCTGCGGCTCGCGGTGCAGGGTACGTTAGCAAAGGTTCGGTCACTGCAACAGTTTGCAAGCACGCTACCTTCCCGTTCTCTGTAATTCGGGACCGACGCTGTGTTGCTCCGGTGGTTCCTCTTTGCCGGCACCCCCTGCACTGCCGTTCATATTGGGCTCCAGTCGTTTTTTCTGCAAAGGACGTCATAATCGCTGTGACTGTGCAGAAGAGCGCATCATCCAACGACGCCGCGAGGTTCTTTCAAGAAATTACACGACCAGCTGAACCAGTTCTTCCTCGTAACAAAAACAACATTCGCCGACGGTAATTTTTCAACCCAAACGGTGAAGTTTTGGAGATAGAACTGGTTGGCTGTCTAAACAAAGAAAGCGTCAACTGCGCATTTTATTCGCCAACCAACAACTTCCCGTTTTACTTCACAGTTCAGAGCAAAAATCCGCGGCATTTTCTTTCCGTGACGACCTTGTCATCACAGTCAACTACACATTTCCTATGGTTTCTCGCATCATATTAAGATGGGTAACCTGATTTCCCGGCAGTTCTTTCGGAGGTTCTATCCTCACGCTTGCGTCCCACGCACCGGGCGGCAGCACAGTGACCTGGTCGAGAAACTCATCGATTCCAGCCAACAAGTCACTCCGAGTCTTTGCTTTGTACGCCACCTCACTGAAGACCTGGAATTGACCAATTCGTACNATGAACCAACGGTGAGCGTAGTTCAAAACCATGATGCCATTTTTAAAAGTCACTGCAACGTGCTGCAAAGCCACAACAGTAAAATCCGTATACCAGAAAAAGCAGCGTGGACAAACAACGACCTTTACTAGCAGGAACTCTACGAATCTACTTAATTCAAAAAAATCCTCACATACAGCATTACGAACGTTCGCTTCATGCATGTTGGAAAACCACTGTGAAACATAACGTGGCAGTTACAAGAGTGCTTTCAAAACAAAGGCGTGCTTCATAAGTTCTATTACGTACGGTTTTCAGGGTCTGTTGGAAAAGTTACAGCTGATTCGCAACAGCGAATCTTTGCGTAGCGGACATTCACCCTGTAATTATTGGCGGATAACCCTTTATCTGCTATGGCAGGACGGTGGTAATCAACTACCTTCCCAGCCTAGTAGTAATGCAGAACTACTTTAATGCTGATCAAAACAATGTTCTGAGACGAAATCGTCACCGACGACAGGAGTCTCCGTCATTATTAAGGAACAAGCCTCTCCTTCCAGGTATCTGTTACAAACTGCAGTTTGGCTATTTGCTATTTGCAGCGAAAAATAACTCGTAACCCGGTATACGAATTTGGAATCTTGCAACGCATTCTATGGTGAGCTAAAATTCCCCTGGCTACATGCAACGCAGGGTAGGGTGTGTCGAGTTACAACTGATCGTGCTCGAGTGCAATACAAACGGAAGGGCTGCGTAAGCAACAGAGTTGGCGCTTGGGCACCGGCATTCATTATTTTCACTGCGTATCAGGGTCAGTGAAGTGTGTGAACGTCTATGACTTTTCCAGAATACATGCAGTATTTTACCTTCAGCAAGCCATTCGATAAATACGGTTCGTAAAGAAAAATTCATCTTGCGACGAGCGCTTTGAGACAGTGAGTTCCAAACTTGAATGGACCTATTTTTTACAAGGGTCATTAAAGCAAACAATGTAAGAATGTTCGCACTGCACGCAGAAGCGCGGGTGGCATTCTGTCGTCCGAATACCTGGTTGGAGTTTGTCTTGAAAAGCGTTCAAAGGTCGCCACCGTACCTATTTTTCTCATTTTCTCGAGCAGAACCACTTTAACAGCAGCCACAACTCTTTTAAATTTGGTAACAAATACAGAAAAGCGGTGACCAAATGTTTTATGAACTACTGTCAGTTACTGTAAAGCGTTTCAAAATTTATCAACGAACGTTTTTCAAAGTAGTGATGCTGCTGCATGACTGAAAGCAACCTGACCAAATGCGGTAAATGAAACATCTGCGAGATAAGTTGTCTGTATGAATGATGACGTAAGTAAACTCGAGTTGTGGGAATATTATGACAATTTAACTTATGCCAGAGTCAGCACCACACAGGCGTAACCAGCTGTGAAACCTCAAGTCATGTGACCAATGCGTTTAACCAATCACGTATGAGAAGAACTCAACAAAGAAAAGGTTTACATACACAAAACAAGACAATAACAAAGGGCACACTGAAAGAAAAATATTCGAAGGCCTGTAATTTCATATAATCTTCAACGGGTGAAAAACATTGCCGGTGACATTTACTATGTTTTTAACTGTCGTCCCAGTATTTAACACATCCAAGCTCAGCAAATGTCAACAGAAGTCCCATTCACTCACGAGCGTATCAACAGGATGTTTTATAACAGCGTGACAGATTAACTCGTGACAAGCTTTGCGCTTTATTTGACAACAACGCGGCGTGGCGCTGCAGCGAACACAGCACAGAAGCTAAACTGACGCTTGATCATCCCAGGAATGACGCTGTCACAGTGGTAGGTTCGTTGCATAAATTTACATTTATTATTGCAAAACTCGTTATTTCACGAACGTGTATCATTAGCTCTTGAAATATTAGGGATAGGTGAACTCAGATGAACCCAAGTGCACTGTTTGCTGAAGTTGTTCTTTGTTTGCCCTGCAATTCACCTGGTCCATCAAAGTAGAAGCTGTGCACACTGAAAGTAACACGTAGCAATATAAGAACGCAAAGCTCTGGCTTAACGTTCGCAAACAGATAATCGCACTCAGTTGGAAGTCCTTCCGTATCAGTTTACTGTTAAAAATGCATGAAGTTCTGCTTAGTCGGACCGGTAAAGCGCCTGTGGCCACCTGCCAGTGAGCAGCATCACGAAGTATGCCGCGTTGGTGATTAAAACAAGGCTCTGATTTACCGTAAAACTGAGTCTAACTTTGACTGCGTGCAGCAACAACTTAAATCTCGTGCCATTCACAATTTCGTACAGCAGGAGGTGGACGCTCTAAACTCTCACCTCGTCGGTCATGAGAGTTGCGATGGATCTCCCGACCTGCTGATATTGCCGGTGTTTACCCGGAGGTCCGAGTAAAATGAAAAGGAATCTTGTGGGAATGGGCACTTCGGTCAAGCGCTCTGCGGTAGATCAGATACAATGATACATGGAGGTGCAGCAGCCAAATAATAAACCGGTATTAAGTATGAAAAGCCTAAATGAAGTAAGCTCAGCGAAAAAAACAAGAAAACGCGAAAATTTTTTATTTGTTCAGTTTTGAGCGCGACACGAGATAACCCTAAAAAACGATTGCTCGTAAAGGCACCAAGAATTCAACTGCATCGCCGTGGCCGCATGTTTGCCGCCAACCGATTACGTGACTGGCACTCGATCGGGAAGCGTTCCGGAGAAATTTATTGAACTGACCGAGTGTGACGGCGTCCGCCAATCGCACGAAAGCGATGATTCGCTGCTCGAGAAAATCGACTTCGCCGACCAAGACATTTGATGCCTCTGAGCCCGCCGGGATTTTCTTCATGAAGTACGGCACCTGCACATGAACACGTGCACAGCGCACACAAAGATATCTAACTCTTCCATACCACCAATTTCGGGCAACTACGTCTCGATTTTAGACGGTTTGAAAAAAAACACGAAACGACTTTGCTCTACCCACCGTGTGCGAGCATAACAGCGTTTCGCATTACAAAGAGAGAAAGTTGTAAGAATTATTACCACATCTAGGACCGAAAGTAAACTACTAAGTTTGTCATCTGCATAAACTGTTTCTCCAACTGATTCCAACAATGGAAGCATTCGGAGATACATACTTTACTCTTCTTTTCGGGATCAATGAAGCTTCCTTGCCGGTCCACATCGAATGCACCGAAAGAGGAGGTGTTCGTCATCGATTTGTTTCGGGCAATAGAACCAGGGGCGGTGGAGGTTTGTGAGAGACCTGTGAAGTCAATGATGAGCGTTCGAAATGCACCTGATCAAACACAGATGTTGAAGAGAACAACGATGTGGCAACATTACTCTTTCCAAATAAAAACAACATTTTCCAACGTGTACAATTCAATGTGATAAAATTTGACACATGGTGGGAGCCGCTTTCTGTTGCTGCCGTTCTGGCAAAGCGTCGGTTTTCGCGAAAACAACCACAAACTGGATTTCTCACCGTGCGCACCTAGACAGAGTTCACGCAAGCGGGGCTGTTAGCCGCGAGTTCTGCTTCCCGAACGCAACGTCATAATGATAATCACCGCCAACCACGACAAGCAGAGCGCATGGATGACTGCGCGAGGCAAAGCTTCATAACGTGATATGTCACTTTCCGACAACAACCGAATGACGCCGCCGCACGCCCATAACTGGAAATTTTGCGTACGGTTGCGTCATGTCCAATCACAGCCGGCAGTTGCAAAGCATCGTTCAACAAATCTTCGCGCTCGTATCAATTTTATTTGCTCGTGTCACGCCTTGTACACTTTTCTGAAATCGCACGTAAGTAACCTAAAAGTACTGGGCTTAGGTCACGCAACCGGCAAATCTCCAGCTGGCATCGTGATCATAACAGCGTAAAATATTGCTGCGCCTCCTTTTGGATGATGCTGGTGCTCACAAAACACTGGGTAAAAAATATTGAAAAGTGAAGGAGCAAAACAAGGGAATGGGCAATTTTAGTTGAATGGCTCATACAGACTCGACTTAACTGCGCTTTTGAACAATCAGATAAAACCAGTTGCTAAATTGTTCGATCATTTCCACCTCTTAACAACTTACGCACCTTGCTTTTTAGGATGGGAGTCAGAACTCCTGCTTACAAAATCTGCCATCGACTTGATGGGGCCGCCCATGCCTTTCTTCTTCTCGCCCTGGTGCTCATGTCCACTAAGCAGCGCTGTTCTCACCTTCTCTCTCACCTCATCGTCGTGAGGAAGATGGCTTTGCTGAACCATCTGGTCCAATACCAAGTCTGCGTTAATAAATATTTGTGAAAGTATGACGCACGGTGAGTAACTACAGATGTAAGACTGCTTGTGCTTGACATTGTCGAGAACATGGCCTTAAAATCAAAATTCAACTTAGTTAAAAAGTCATACTTGACTGAGAAGGAAAATTAAGCAAAAATTACCCAGTGAATGCTTGTCAGAGCAAAGCAGATAAATTCAAAATTTCCCAACGATAAAGATGCTGGTTTGCACAAAAGATTCCGGTGGATTTGTTTTTGAACAAATTTTGAATACTGAAAAATGGTTTAAAAAAATGGAACCATTTAAAAGTTAAAACTAAAGCACCCTATTTGATAGAACATGTTTAATTTACTAAAAATGCTGAAATGTGGATCAGTGGCAGACAAGCTGATCAGCTGACAAATGTTGAAACAAATCCCAACCGCCTTTATAAGCAAACTTTTCTTCATCAATTATAGGATAACTAATTACTATTTTTATGGATGGTACGCTTTGCAAACCTTTATTATGATGCAGTGTGTAAAATGAAACAAAAAGTAAAACCCCACTTCGTTAATACTACCACGATAGTACAGCATACTGTTCGAAAACGTACCAGCTATCTGGCAAATCTCATTTGCCACCATGTCAAGTTGAACGACTCCATTGAGAATGCAAGAACGCAATTCAAACAAGCTGTGCAAGCTCAGCGTTGCCACGTGGGGTTTGCTCCAGCGGTCGCCTCCTTCTTCTACACACTCCTCGAATTTGACCCATCTACAAAACATCGATATGCCTAGCAAGAAACACGCAAAGAGAGAGGAGCTAACCTTTACCAGATATCTTAATGTGTCCGTAAAGATGAGCGCGATCACACTTTTTACAAAATAAACAAGCAAACAAACTTTCTCCTGTGAGTTTTGCTGCACAGAGTTGTGTGAAGATACGTTTGCGCTCTGGTGCGCACCCCTGCTCAGGTCACCCTGACCAAGTTGCCACATTATTTTCCAGCTTGACTACAGAAATACTACAGTTTACGTTAGGGTTGGTTCTTTCGGTAGCTAATTTTTATGCGCTCTTTTTTATCGAAATTTGTATAAATTTTGTATTTTTCGAGTAGAGGGATCACTCAGTTTGACCCACGGTTACCAGTCGTGTGACTGAAAAGCTGTGCGTGCAAGGTAACCATTGCCCATTCTGGGCAAAATGAAGTTGCGCACGTAATGTTGGTGCACTAACAAGCAAAGAGAGCCACGCCAGCGGGTGATTAGGACACGCGAGCTCAGGCGCTGACGAGATACGCCGATTTGGCTCGCATGGCTCCTGTTCAACCTGTGGTCTTGATATTGATAATAAAACTGGGACGAGGATGTGGCTTGGATGGGGATTACGCTAAGACTCTGCGACTTCACAGTACAGAAATTGGTTTTGGGAACGAAGTCGACCTGATTTTGAACTGACCAGCAGAGCTGGCCACGGATCCGGAGTGCCAGGGTCGACTCCAGCAGGATTCTGGGTTTTTCTTTCGGACCCGGAGTCAAAATTTTGTGAAAAACCGGACCCGGATCCGGAGTCACTTTTCATTTTCGGCAGTAACAGGTGTCTGCGTGGTCATTTCGTAAGTAAAAACATTGGTAAATTTCGGTTGGATCGACGGGAGCTGGAGTCTGAAAAAGAGTCGGATTCTCAAATTTAAAAAAATTGCGGACCCGGATTTAAACATTTCGAAACAAGAGCGGAGTCGGAGTCTGAAAAAAATGACTCCGGCCACCTCTATGACCAGTTTGTGAAGTTCCATCAGCCAAAGAACACCTGCACGTAGTTTTCAGCAAACATGTTAAAATTTTGCAAAATTTCAGAGCATTGTATTTAGCACAGGCAGATTAGTCTGTCGAAGCAAACCCTGCCGGGTCCAAAATATCAGTGTGTTTCCTTAGAACAAGCGTTGCTGCCGGTAAATGCATGAAACCACCTGGCTTTAACTTGTTTGTGATCGATTGTGTGCTGCAATCAAACTGATTGCCAGGAATTATCGTAACGAATTTTACAATTTTGGGCAAAGGTTACTTTTTATGTGCTTAAAAAATGCAAAAAATCCTGAAAATAACATGTTTGCATGTCTCAACCTAATATATTCGGTTGCATGTAGAACCGCAAGCTTCGAGCGAATACTATTTTGATCTTCAGCCTACCGCCTATTAAGGGCTACTGGCGGAATTTCTGCATTTTTCCTGCCTTTTTGGTGTCTGTAGTATGCGTACCTCCCACATTCTCTTTGGGAAATTGTGTTTGTTCTTGACAAAATAAATTTTTTTCGAAATTCTAAAGGGTACACGACTTTTCGGTCTGGGCGATTCGGTGTGGGCCGTTTCGGTCCGCAGACATTTAGGTCTGGGCCGTTACGGTCAGACTATGAAATCTTGCAGAAATCTTACATGTTCTCACATTTTAATGCAAACATACTTAAATCAACCAGAAGTTTTATTTAAAGAAACTACAAACTTGATCCAAAATCCAACAGTTAATCAGCATCAACAGATGATTTTCATTATCATCAACAAGCAAATAAAATCATTATCGACATTTTGCACACAAATACTTCAAAGCCATAATTACAATTCAGATTTAATCGCAATTATGACTCCTCGAAGTGAGTTGGTATAACACCAGCTAGACTAGAGTGACATTTCGCCTGCCTATAATCATTTAAATAAACGAATGTAATAAGTTGTTTATGTACAGAAACGTCCCGAAACCGAAATGTCCCGTGACCGAAACGGCTCAGAACGAAAAGTCCTGTTCCTGTTCCGATTCTAAAGCTGTTTTTTCGGGTCAGATGAGCTTGAGAATAATTGCTGAGTTGTTTAAAAATCGTCTGTGCACCAAAAATGTTTCAGTTAACCCTGGGTGATATTGAGAAAATTTTTGGCCACTTTAGAAGGGTTACCAAAGGTGGAAGTGTCCAAAGGCAAACTGCGCATGACTGAAGCAAAAACACGCCTCAGAAGAAAAGCCAAAGCATACTTGGTAAAAATGAACCTTGGAAGAAGCCTTTCGAAGGGTGTGGACTATCTCTACAGCTGGGTTTATTTTTTCGATCATAGAACAAATTTTTTTTTAACGACCAAAAAAATTTAAGTCAATTCGGTCACAATGTCCGAAAAGGTAGGCTAGTGTACACTGTTACGGCGAGTTTTAATACTATTATGGAACAAATCACCAAAATGTCTCAGTGAAAAAAACAACTCTACAGACAATGGATTGTTCGCCGAGCATGTATCGATGCAATACACGTTTTATGAAACAGTTTCCACTGTGGTGGATTAAGGTTGCATGAGACCCCTGGCTAAAACTTAGAAAGGCGCACTTTATATATAAAACTGTCGTTAATAGGGCAAAAGCACTAAATTAGGCGGCCCCTGGCTTGTAGCCCAGCTAGTCCCCTCCTTAATCCGCTGCTGGTTTCCCCTAAAGGCAAAACATTAAACATTAATACACCAACTTTGACAAGCCACAACGGCAAAAACTGATTTACAATCAAATCTTTTCGGGCGCGAATTCTCTAATGAGAAATGTACCACCATATGCAGTATCCACTCACTGGGTCGTGTAATTCGTCGACAGCAGGATCAGAATAAAGATACATTGTGTACATTACAGTGCAACAATATAATCAATAGCGATCAATGCCAGCAAACATGAAAATTATTGGCTTTGTTGCTGCATAGTCGGTATCGTTAATCTTCACTCAACGCTGCTGCATCTACCGAAAACTCGAATGAGGTGTGCGTTTCTGGCGCAAGCAGCATCAAGTCGAAACAAGCATGATAATGACAAGCACACTTGACAAAAACAGTGGTTGTTCAGTTCAGTTTCTACACTTAAAAGACCATCACGTGCGCCAATTAGCGCATTTGGAAGTACATTAAATCTGTAGTCAACCATCAACAAAACAACATCTGCTATAAGTGACACACTATTCAAGACGTGGACATGCGAAACTCAACTTTCGCTTGTTGGGGTCTTGAATGCAGCTGCAGCTAAAACAGGCGTTGCAATTATATTTTCCTAAGACGCACCTTACTTCTTGTTGCACTGAATAAACGCTTCAGACATCATTCCACTAAACTTTGTTTCGCAATCGGATCGCCAAAGATGTAACCATTGATCCTGCGAGCCGGTCTGGTGAGGGAGAACCATAATCGTGAACGAAGAAGCGGGTGATTTTGACGGCAGGCGTGCTAAGTACCGCCCGCGAGCACATTTCACATGGTCCGAGGCTTCAGTTGCAGATTGTGTTGTCTACGGTCAAGCAATGCCTGGATTGCACTTCTGTGTCGGGGGCCGTAGGTTACACGCTGTTGCCGTTGTGTTTTGATGTGCTGCGAACGATTGTGAGCAGGAATGCCGCGGAAAAGGAGCAGAAAAGGCGAAATGCCTGGACTACGTTAACTTTAAAAAATGTCGGAAGTGAATGCTGGTCGGAGGGCGCCTTCGCATGATCAAATTTGGTCTTCTTTGAAATGGTTCGGACACCCCTACCCTACAACATAATCTGCAGTGCCCCACTACAGAAGAATCAGACATGCTGGCCATTAAAAACGAAACTCGAAGGAAACCTTGTAGATCATTTTGTGAGCACCAGAAGCCAGCAAATGATTTTTGTGCTGATCCGTAGCCTACATCAATATAAATCCCCGTTTGCGGCGGTTAAAGTTGCAGCGCAGTCTAAAAAAACTGGGTAACATTTGCTGAGATCCCGCCAAATGCCGACCGCAGGCGTTGGTCCAGTACAATATCCGGTTTCAGCAAGCAATGTCAATATGCTATGTTTATTTCCCATGGTTAACTTGGGCATGCTCGTTAAGTAACCAAGGCCGATGCGCGAGTTTCAACACGCAGACGTTTACAGGCAAACAGTGACATGTCTAAGTCAAGACAAGCTGATGGGGAACTCCCTACTGATAAATAGCATAGTACGACCAGCACCACGCAGCAAGGTCTGCAACAAAGCTGTAAAACGCACATTCGCAGATCAATGCCGCCAGAGCCACGAAACCGCAATCGTTGCATTGTGCTAAACCAAGACGAACAGCTGATTCAACATGGAGACCGCCCAGAGCGCACACTTCTTTCCGAGCGGCACCAGTGATGCTGTACCAGCGTTCTCACTTTTAGGGATTTTTTCCCTAGATTAGAGATGTTTTCGAGATTTTCGGAAAAGTTTGAAAATGTGTAAAATGAATCATTTCAGCTTATTTTGCAAATCATGTTTGGTTCAATTTTTAACACTTATCATGGCGCTCCGATTTTATGCTGCACCACCACAGATTTAGTTTTTTTATGTAAAGTAGGGATTTTTGGTACTGTTCTAAAAATTTTTGGAGTTGCATTTGTGGGACCCTGTTCTGGGCCCATCTTCCTTGACGGGGCTTCTCAAAAGGTAGCGCCAGTAATAAAAAACTGCCGTTACACCATTATTTCCATGGTGAAAGTTGGTTGAAATCCTGAGCAACACGAAGTCACATGGTGGAAAACCCGTCACCAAAAATACCTAAGGATTGAATATAAATAAAGCCATACCTTAATAAGTAAAATGCAAAGTTGTTTAAAAGCGAAAGATTGTTTCGGCAACCGTTGCAAATAAAGCATGCAATGATACTGCAAACGGGTACAAAAAACTATTGGGCTCATGCATGGGCGAATACACACAACCAGCCAAACAATATTTCGATTGCAGCACCTCTAAACATGTCTGCGAACGTCAAGGTCTGTCACAACAGGTTCAAACTGTTTTGAAACGCAAAAAGCCTGAAGGCAAACTTTCTTTAAGTGACAGCTGAACTGCGGTGAAAGATATAATCGATCTAACCATATGCCCTCCATTTTGCGCTGCTTCCTTGGGAGGTCAATGGAAAGTGTGCGAGCTGAAAATTCAGAGTTCGCTTTTCGTCGGTGCTGGTAGAGTGATGTATCAACGATCCACAAACACTCAAAAACTTATTTCAACTCTATACAAATGTCACACTCGCCTCCATTTTTATCCGTTATTTTTTATGCGAAAAACAAGCTTCAAAGCATCTCAAACCGAAAAATGTGGCTCAGTATATAAAAAGAAACGCTACAAAAATTGCACATTTGGTGTTAGATTGAAAAATTTTTGTTGAAAATGGCACACTTTTTGAATAGACATGTTGCAAATTCATACGCTGCTTGCAAGTCTTTTCAAACAAACTAATTTACGAAGATATTTTTCTAAGAAAAAAATTCATGTTGAATTGCTTTCAAGTCTAACCCTGCCAACGAAGTGTTTCCCATGGAAGTCTGCGATTAAACCATGTTGCAAATTCATACATTGCGTGTTCGTTTATTTTACCTTGCAATAAGTTTCGATACTTGGCATGCATTTTGTAATTTTCTCTTACCATAACAACATCCATATTGTAAAATCGACTTCAACAAGGATTATTACAAAGGTATTAGACTTTGTTGGGGACTGCAAAACAACACACCGTAAAACAAACAAGTTCACAACGTGTTTTTTTCGCAAACTTCAATAGGAATCAGCTCGTTGGGGATTAGGCGCAGAAATGAAAAAAATCGTCATGGAATGTCGTCTTTAAAAGTATTTTCGCCATGTAATATTTTGAAAAACATTTTTATTCAGTTTCGAAGAATTTATGAACCAAAATAATCGTGAAAAAAATTTGCATCATTTTTTATGAATATGAAACATTTTTACATTGCGCAAAGGGGCCAACATACACGCCACGTGTTGTTTGATTTGGCCGCGTTTGTTTTGATGCAAAAATGGTTGGCCTTTTTTGGCCCCTTGTCTTAGAATTTGTTTCCTTTTTGGTTCTTTTCTGGACTGGATTTGGCCCCCTGGCAAAAAGTAGATCTGCCAACCCCGTGCATACGCAGCGCAAGTGCTGAAGGCCTTGACAATAAGCCGCTGCAAGGAGCATCCTAGCAATGCAAAATAAGATCATCGGACTCAATGTATTGCTGCTTTTGTTAGTTGCGTTGTTCATTGTTGCCTTTTTCTACTTCAGCAAGCCTTCGGCCGCCCTTGCATGACTTGGCTGACTCTCTGAAAATTAGCTGATGTGAACTAGAAACATCGAGCAATTTCGGCACAAAATCTGCCTACGCTGTGCTTTCCAATGAAAACCTTTATCGTCATGACTTTATAACGATCTTTGAAAAAAGTTACTTGAGGAAGTAAGATCTCCAGTCCTCGCTTCGACCTAGCCCACATCAATTAATTCAAAACTTTTAACCATGCAACGGCTTTGATTTTCAGGATTTTCAGAACTGTGAATCTCACGATCAAAAATCGCAGCCTTAATGAAACAAGGCTTTTCATGTTCAACTGGATTTCTTCTTACAAAAACATGACTATTTTAATGATCAAGTCATTTGCTTCTCGTCACTACTAAAAATCGTTAAAAATGTTAAATTTTGTCTTATTTCTACGACGAAAATGACTGCCCGTTTAAGTTGAAACATGACAGCTAATAAAAATTGACAACCACCGTGCTGACTGTTTCTTACACTCATAAATGTGCATCTCAACATTTAAGTGACCGCATTTCAAATCGCATACCTCAAAATGTGAAAACGTTTTTGTACACAGCAAGTTCGTCTGCCTACCAGCAATACGTTTGCCTCAAACAGATTCAAAACATTCTTAATTTCTAGCCACAGCTGAGAGAAATGATAAAAATGGTCTTCTGTGCGCCATTAATCGACATAAACTGACACTACCATGGGAACAACGAGTTCCAGTGGCGAAATGACAAATAGCCTTTCGTCCACGAATTTAATGCACAATTGATGGGTTCATCATAAAACATCTTTGCTCAAAGCCACGTATTCACAGCGGTTAGTGAAGCAGAGGCGTACGAACGATGCAAGCAAACGGGCAAACAAACCGCTTCTTCAACAAAGAAGCTGTTCAGACCAATGTAGCCAGCACAATCATTGTATCAGAAAGGATGCAGAACACCGTGGCTNACACCACATCCGTTTCTCATCCTGAATTTCAATGCGACACGATGTACTCAGAAATCTTGTGTCAAATTNGCAGAAAAAATTAACTGCCAATCCAATTGCTACACATGGAATCTTTTTCAAACGAAAAAAAGGCTAACAGAACCACAGGAAAGTGTAAATTCCTACAAAATCAAAGGTGACTCCTGCAAAACTGGCAACTAAGAGGTAATACGATTGAAACAGTAAATGAACCTTGGAATAGAACGCCACTTCGTCATTTTGGAAAGTCATACCACAAAACACAACGTAAAAATTCGTTTTTCCGCTTTTTAAAATGAAAACTGCAACCAACAGAATCGATTTCATTACAGTGTATGGAAGTTCCTTTATTATCTCAAAGTAATCAACCAAAAATTTCACAAAGCAAAGTACCTGGCAGTTTCTCTCCATACAGTCTCTCCATCGTCTTCAACTTTAAGCTCCTCCATTTCAGTGAAAACGCAAGGTATGCCGCTTTCTCCGCCCGGTCTGTGGCAGTGATCTCCATCCTGGTGATCACCCAAGATGAACTGGACTTGTTGTTGAGGAGGAAGAACTAACCACGTACACAAAAGTTCCGTTTACACAACAAGCTTTTCTTGAACTACAAAGCACAAAGTACAGTAGTTAAGCTGTACTACAGCAACGTACTTAGTTGCTCTTCCTCTTGCTTTACAGGCGTTTTTTTCGAGCTTCTGCTGCTGCTTCTGTGCGTTTTGTGCTTGCCATGTCTATGATGTTTGTGGGGTTTGTGGTGGGAGGCTAGGTGCATTCCAACATACACTGTGCGGTGGTTTGCTATAGAAGACAATATATAACAATACCAGTGTTAAATTTCTGATGATAAAAAACTGTAAAACAATACTATTCAAACTAGGAAACAAACTTCTACAGAAAAAGGAATTCAATGCAATATCACAAATGAACAAAAGAAATTGGCACACATCAGAGGCACTAAACTCAATACCCAAACCACAATGACATCTTCCTTCAGGTTCAGTAGGCAAAAAGTTAATCAGTAACGCTGTAAGAATTCATTTTGCAAGGTCATATCAAAACATTTCCTATAAAAAATTAATAGCAACTTCCAAAACAAAGTAGTATAGGTCTTGACTCTTAAGTAGAAATGCTCATGGCTTTAAAAGCAAAATATCTGTCAAAAGGAATTACAGTCAATAAATCAGACACAATTTTTACAGAGTACCTACTTTTTTAATCTACTGAACGGACATATTCAGCTCTTATTGAAGTACAGCCAAAGACAGTAAGAATGCTGCTGACATGATGTCGCAAAAACTTTTCACTAGAAAGAACATATTCTACCTCATAACCTACATATTGCCAGAATTTCCCACTATCTTTAATGGATATTAGAGTAATTTGACTTGATGAACTTGTCTGCAAATACATATTATAACCATTTGCTTCATAGTGTAATACTGGTCTCTGGTTGGTGAGTTTGACAACATAAAGCAATGCCAGAGCGACAGCAAGTTATGATTGACACCATACATGGTAGACATACAAAATGTTGTGCTTTTTCACAATGTCACATATGTTAAATTAACATTTCAGGACTCTGTTAACACTGTCACCAGATTATATTAGTATGCATGAAACTGAAACCTTTGAATTTTACCTTTTATGTCAACTCAATAAAATGAAAAACTCTTTCAATGTTAAGTTTTTTCCCTTCAGCTTAATGAATGTGGAATTTTATGTTTTCTTTACAAAACTAATCATGTGCTGTAGCTCCTACAACTTAGTCTTCATTGATGCATATGGCTTAAATCCCCTTAAACGCTTATATTGGTTTTATCTAGACATATTACTTTCCAAAGAACAAACTAGTTCTGTACATGAAAGCACAAAATTTCAAAGGGTCAGGCAATGCATAGAGAGTATTTCAGTGTAACTCACCACCGATGTCTGCCATGCCAGCTTGGGAAGACTTTCCATAATCCAAAATAGGCTGATTTTCTTCTTCCATTCTCTGAATAGCACATACACAGATGAATTCAAAACATGAAATAAGTTGCAGGAGTATAAATAATATCATACTTTTTATTACTAGTTTTTTTTCACTGAGACATTTTGATTATTTGTCCCATGATAGTATTGAAACTTGCTGTAACAGTATTCACTAGTCTATATTTTTGGACATTATGACCTAATCGACATTTTTTTTCAGTCATTTCAAAAAAAAGTCAGTCCATGACCAAAAAATGACTGAAAAAACTAGCTCTTTGACACCTTATGGCAGTTTGGCTCAACATTTTGCAAAAATACAACAAAGTAACATCGGAACAAGCAATTCCTAGCAAGTGGCAATGTACACATTAATATTGAAGAACACCACAACAACTGAATGAGTTTGCGTAACATTAGAACCTATTGCACTATATAAAAGTTATAAAGGATTGACATTTACAGTCTATTCTGTTTGTGGACTAGAAGGCATGACAACTACATTGAACATATAGTCAATAGTAGTTTTGCGTACTCAACACACAAATAGTGAATTACCTCAGTTGAACAGCAGCTACATAACCTTATCTATAGGTAAACACTTAAATCAATCAAATAATCGACATGTTTTTACAGCATGTCTATGGACTTTGTATGTAGCGGTGATCAGACACCAATCTAAACAAACACACTGGTAGCAAGCAGATAATAATGCCAAACAAAAAACATAATTATTCTAGTTAAAAAAGGTGAGTTAATTGACATTGACAAAGAAATCTTTCGCTACAAATTTCACAGTCAGTTGAGTAATAAAATTTGTCATGTCATGTAGGAATAAATAATACCATCAGATGCATATAGCATTGGTTCAACAAGTGATTGATAAAAGGAAAGAGATAACAAAAGTCATCTGTTACATTTATATTCAGATCTCTGTTAGAATGCTGAGTTACTTAGTTACCTCACTTAAACAAGTTGATATTAGCATGCTACAGTTAGCAAGCAGCACTTCAGCACAATACGTTATCATTGTGGAATGACGACCAAAAGGTTTCAAAAAGCCTGACTGTGTATTTCACATACAGTCACTACGCAGGAGAATAACAATGACTGTGACCAGGAAATCACATGGATATTTTGTAATATTTATCATATATAATGTATCAAAGTATCACAAAAGAGGCCTCTCACAACATCATGATACATATTTTAAGTACATAAAACATTTACACTATTTGTTTGCACTTCTCGTGGTAATACAAAGTAAGCAAGCAAAACAACTGACAAGACTGCATCTTAAACCTTCTGTCTGAGAAAAAGTTATTTTGTTCATCACAAGGAAGAAGCAAGTGTTAAACTGAGTTAACACATTACAACAAAAAGCAAGGTTTGCTCAGAATCATACTGGGAAAGTACGCAAGGAACAATGTAAATCAAGGAATAATTGATTAATTGTCAAGCAGCCATCTCAAACCTTACAACGAGCAAAGCAAAAAAAGAACTACAAATAGGCCTACAGTATTTTTTGTCATACCAACTTACATTAGTGAAGGAAGCCAATTGATCATCTTTGCTTCCAAAAGAAAACATGGTGATTATGATTTGAAACTTAAAAACAGACTTGAAGTAAAATATCAGGAATCATACCTTTTAACTTATGCTGCAGCTCAGGTTTCTCTTTAAAAAAAATGCACAGCAGCATTATTATTAGCTGATCTCACAGTATTGAACAGCCTAGAATGTGGTTGAGATAGCAATGCACCTTAGTGAATGAGGAACAATATGTTTAAATATCAAAAGCATTTTACTGTTTAATGGACAAAAAGCTGTACAGTATTAAATAAAAGATATCTGAGATCGCATATTCTGCCTCAAATACCACATTACCTAATTTAACTATAAATTATTGTTCTGATGCCACTGCCAGTCTGCACAAGTACTGACTTTTAACAAATTTAAAGAACTCGGTAATTTTTACACTGGGATCACCTGGCCTGGACCGTTACACAGTGCCATTTATTCAGTTAAGAAGTTGATCATATTGGATAAAATCTAAATTGCAATTGAAGGACTAATGATATGCTGAGACACCAGAGCCTTTTGTCTAACCCTGTTTGATGATCTCCACCAGCAGAAAATCTAGGACAACTCCCTACTGAATTATCTAATGAGGAACTAGAAAGAAGTCGACGGTCCGCAATCCGAAGTCAATACGCCGCAACTTCGCACTTGCCGCCTCTACGCTATTGCATTGCGTTATGGAAATAGAATCTCCAGTAGCCTAGCGCTAACTACTTTCACTCGCAGAACTTCCAATAACTTGCCTAATGATGGCGAATCGTGGCCTACAGAGCCAAACTCAATGGTACGCTCATGCCAATGAAAATGTGAGCTAAAACCAACTGTACTGAAACTTCCAACGGCCCGACCAAGTTCAGCGGGTCATGCAAATGATCCGCGAGAACAACACGTTTATCCATCATTGACCCAGCGCCAGCGGCTAACCTAAAGGCATGATCAACTTTTTCCATTCGCCAGGTTTAACCCACCTCAAATGATTTGGTTCAACCTTGGAATTCCAGAAATAACTGAGTTTACTAACCAGTGATAAGACTTTACGTCTGGGACAAACACGTAAATACAGTAGAAAAAACAATTCTGCAGCAAACTAACGCGCGGGTATGACCTTGCAGGTCAAGATACCCGATTTTGCAAGTTTTAAATACAAAAATACCTAAGCCGCAGTCATTACTTGCAGTGCTAGCTAGAAGCAGAAAGTCAGTAAGAAAATTCACCTCATTCAACATGTTCTGCGGAAGACCGACCTTTTCAACAGCTGGCAGTAAACGCGGAGTGACAATGCGCAAGGTCAGCTAGGCTACCTCAAGTTGGTTGGTATCACAATACATGTGGACCATGTGCAGACACATCGAAGCAAAAACCTTAAAACGCAACAGGCTACAACAATTGGCGACTACGCTCAATCACGCCCCGTTTAACTTCAAAAACAATCGCTAGCTTTTACCACACTGCGGAAGCCGCATGCCTGCTGAAAAGCTGAGTAACGTTGCCACTCTGTCCATTTAACAGCAGAGAGCTAGTTGTCTGAGTGTGAGTAAATTTCTTTACGAATTCCCAGCGATTCGTGAAAAAAGTGACCTATTTTGCTTATGTTCTCTGTTTTCAGGTTTAAGAGAAAAGCACGTCAAAATTTTGTAATAGCCTACAAATAATAATAATGTAGAGATTGTTGTCATGTGTCCCCAATAAGACTTATAGGCTATGACACCAACTACGAATCTTGAATGTAAAAAAGATGATAGGAATGTGCTTTAAAATCACACCCATTGTTTTGCCTTTGTGTAACATATATTATACCAGGCAGACAAAAACAGTTTAAAATCTTTCTTTAAATTAAACGTGTTTTATTAGCTGACCCACTGCGATATGAATGGTCCCCCAGTGGCCCTGAAACGGGAAGGTCTGGCTCCGCCCCTGTACTAGTGGCACTAACAAAACGAACAGTAATCACAAATTTTCGACAACCTTGACCATAAACCCCGCCGTCGACGACTATGCGCTCTAAGCTTGATAAAGGCTACTGTACGTGCAAAAGAAAATAATGCAATCGTTCGCATTCTTGCGCAAAATGAGGTACAGCGTATATTTCAATTTGGTTGTTTTCCACAATACATTCAACGCTTCCATCGGGGCCTTGTGCTTGTGTTTCAGATCCTGACACGATAATACGCACACGACTGCGATTAGATGAACTGTAATGAACTGTTTGCGCGAGAGCACCTGCACTTCGCCATTCTTTGTTCATGCCGCATCTGCTGCTTTGAAAATTAATAAGCAGGGAATCTGACGTCATGGGCAATGGTCGAGAATGGAGTTTTACAGGTTTGCCCTGTACACCGCTTTAAAGAGGTGATGTGATAGCTCTGCACCATCTGACTGAAAGAAAATGTAGAGCTATCACATCACCTCTAGCACCCTCGCTTCTAGCCTCTAAACAACGTTAGGCACTAACCAGTCAGCACATGGCCAGACAAGATTACACACACCTACGTAGGAACTTGGTACCTGTTCACGCGAAACAACGCGCGTAAAACTCATCACCGCGCAAAAGTTCAGGCGAACAATTGCACTTAACCAATCCATCTTATGCAAAAGTTGTGCAGGATTGAAGGTAAATATCGAGTCCCAGAAACAGAATAACAGCGCCTGCTTTAGGGTTTGTAGTAAAGATGGCTGACCATGGATGCAACGAAAACACTTTCGCTTGCTCAAGTACGAGAGAATGCCACCTTATCTTGTCTCTGATGCAAAAACTCCTGCGCGGAACTTTGGCTGGTTGACGAAAGCGAAAATTTGCGATTTACTCTTATACAACCACTAGTCTGGTGCACGCAGCGTTTCTGCAACACAAAAGGCATTTAAGTACAAAAGACATGGACGCGCTTCACCGCAGTTACGAGTTCGCGATAGCGAATGAAATGCTCCCAAATCGTAGTTGCACACTAGCGCCTCTCCCGTGGTCAGATGACAATGAGTAAAAAACATCAACAAGCCCACTCACAACTCGTAAAACATACTTCACGATATGCGCTTTCGATGATCAGTGGAATAATACAATCTCTATCGTGATATGGTCTCATCGCCATCGCGTATCACAATATTGAGAAATGGCAATAAAAATGCAATTACTCGTTAATTTCGTAGCTCAGTTTCAAAATTTCGCACATGATTCCTTCGGATTATGCTCAACAAATTATTTTGCATGAAAACGTTATAACAAATGTAAGCAGTTAAACAGCGCTACTGAAGCCTACCATGACAATGCTGTTCTCAATAGCTCCAAGCCTTCTGTGATTTTTGTTCTGTGTCTTAAGCCTGACCCATTAAACTTGGGTTATATTAGGTGTTATGAGGATAGAAAAGCGNCANTTTGCTTTGCGAGCTTTTGAATGTAAAAGTTAGTCATGTGGCAAACAAAACAAATCAATAAACAGACAAAGACGATTAATAGCCAATGGTGTGTTAAGGGGAGGCAAGCAAGGCACTTGCCACGGGGCTCCCTTCTTAGGGGCCCTCCTCGAGGTGTTCGCGCGTAAATTTTCATCACGTTTGATGAAAAACTTATTATCTGCTCGTACAATATTTTCCGAAGCACATCATAATTATATACTCTGCTTTCAATAGGGGGTCTCCGTTTCCAACAGCCACTGTAATGTGTAAGTACTCCGCTTTCAAATGGACCCCCAAGAGCCACTGTAATGCGTAAGTAGGCTTCTCTGCTTTTGGAGGGGCCCACAACAGCAACTGTAATGTGTAAGTAGACTGCTGTGCTTTCACTGGGCCCCCACCAGCATCTCTAATGTGTAAATAAGAAAAAAGCTTCAAACCAACTTCAATACCTCAAAAAGACTGGGTTAAAATTTGCTCCAAAAAATCTGAAAAGAGCCTAACAAGTAAGAGTAAATATTTATACCTAATCATAATTTTTTCACTGTCAGGGAATGAAGCTTCTCATAATATAGTGTGAACGATCATGAAAGACGGGACCCTGCTTTAAGCGCAGTGTATTGCATATGAAATCCCAAGAGTTTGTTGTGTTCAAACACAGACCCGTCTGTATCAAACTCAGTTTGCCTTTTTGATTAGGCCTAAGCCTATCGTAAATTGCAGCCTAATATTCTTTGTTTAATACAGTGGTTCACAAAGTGGTCGATATCGACCCCCAGGGTTCGACTGGACCATCCAAGGGGTCGATAAACAGTCACGGGATCGAATGAGGGTCATTGAATGGCCAGGGGGTAAATGAATAACTGCTGGGGTCTACTGGAGCAATGGAGCCTCCAATTCAAAATTATTGTTAATCGGGCAAGGAATGCAAACGGCGTTTTTCAACAAATCAAACAAAATTAAGAAGGTTGATCAAATCTCAGCTACAGTAGTTTAAAAGCAGGGCTCTCACAAATGCAACTCCAAAAATCCCTAGAACAGTACCAAAAAATCCCTAAAAATCCATAAATCGCTGGTGGTTCAGCATAAAATCGGAG
>JGI24158J21664_10001499_pt1 | contig 26489 bp, 18 predicted proteins | sample Ectturendosymbi3_FD_21664 | JGI IMG/M metagenome (IMG submission 21664) | reverse complement strand
ACAAGCTTATAAGACACACGCATGAATGACGCCATCATGATTATTATAATGTAGTAGTGCGATGACTTCTAAGTACGTCGATTTATAAAATATTAGATTTAGAAAAAAAATATTATAAAATATTAAGTACGTCGATTTATAAAATATCAAACAAAATAAAAATATTTGTATTAAGAAATGGAGCGCAACTGCAGCTGCAAATTAAAAAAACTGGCGACCACACTTCCCCAAAAACTCTGACCTAATTTTCAGATTCAGCGACCTGAAATTAGCCAAAGTCAGCTGTCAAAAACTATGCGAGCAAAAATTGCTTTTGTCTGTTGTAGATCAACAGTTTTCTGAGAAAAAATCGAAACGCAGCTTCACTGAAGGAAAACCGACGAAATGCGCAGCAGTTCGATTAAAGCAAATGCAACTGAACCTCGTGCGTATGTTCCATGCTAAGAAAAAGCACATTTAAAACAATAAGATTTTACTCACCAAAACAAATCCCGGGAAAAGGATGCAAAGAACATGACTGAGTGAAGCAGAAACCTGATGACACAAACAGCAACTCTGCTGCAGTCACGTTCCGGTACAACGTTCGCAAAACGAGACATGTCTTGAAGCTTGTATCCGGCTTGGCTATCCTCTGACACATCGCCCAATCGATTACCTGGATTCAGCTCACCATAGCTCATGCCGCCAATGGGCTCGTGGCATTCCGGACAAACTTCATTCCCTTTGATTGGTTTGGTGCAGTTGCCAATAAAATACAAGTGTCCGTTGGGGCACTGGTACGCCTTGGGGGGTAAACTGAAACTCTGATCAACCCACTGGTCCACTACTTCCTTTACATCGAAAAAATTAGATTGGGGCATCGTGGGTAAAAACTTTTCGGCCAACTGGTCCGGGTACAGCATCAGATGGTTCAGGTGCCATATAATAGGGTGCTCGCTAGAAGAAACTGTAAGACAAGCGGCAGCCACAAGGTCTCTCAACAGCGTGTTCTGAAAAAAGTCTCCCTCTCCAGCGAAATAGTTGTCTACCAACGGCTGAAATACAAGCATCGTGAGATGTTCTGCTCGCCCTGACGCTTGGATTTTTTTCAAAAAACTTTGGATAAAGTCCCTGTAGAGTTCTGCTTCACGTTCTTGACCAACTGAGGAGCAGTGGGACAGCAGCGCGAGGAAGACCTGCACACAGGAGTCAGCAGAGTCGTTCGCTTTCTGGCGCAAGTATTCGAGCACGTCATCAACGCCGTCAGGATATTGCAATTTGCGCAGTTCGTTCAAAGCTGGCGAATAAACAGGTCCTGAAGCAGCCGTGGCGTCGCAGTTCTCCGTCGGACTCACGTCCTTGCCAGCTTCGACCAACCGGACTGGAATCATGCGTCGCAGGAGGTCGCTTCGGAGCGCTTCCGCGAACCAACCCAGACCGAAGCGTCGACAGCAACACTTCACAAAATATTCTCTGGCATTTTCTACCTTGCTCAACAAAGCGAACAACCGGGTAAAGACGCGACTGTTGGACGCAGTTTCGGAAATAACTCCGCCGNCCGANCAGGTACAGTCGCAAAACGCGTGGNTCGCAGCGCGCAGTCTGGCGACAAACTTCAGCTGCTGGACCGGGTTCAGGTTGGACGGACACTGCATCGACGCTTCTTGCTTTTCGAGAATTTCCAGGATCGACTCAGGCAGCTTCGTAACTGGCCGCAAGGAATCTTCTACGCAGCAAATGTAAATCATCATCAGTTCGCGTTTCGTCGCAGATGGCGTGGTTTCGCGCTCGGCCAAGCGAGTCAGCAAATTCGATTCGACTGTCTCTTCACTGTTGCGCAGCAGCAACTGAAGAATGAATGACCGCACGCCCCAGACGAACTGAGGGATTTTTGAGCTCGTGACGGTTTTCTCTGTAAAGACTAACTCGCCGAGCAAGCTTACGACTTCTGGATCGACGACCGCACCATTCGAAAAACGGTCATGGCTGGGAAAGCAGAAGGTGGTCAAGAACGCCAAAAAGAAACTGGCGCAGCTGCGAACAAAGGGTTCGATTTCCTTGCTTTGCGCTTCGGTCAACGAAGCTGGACTTAAATCGAAGGTTTTAGGAACTTCCTTTCTGCACAGCGGGCACTCTCTCGAGTCTGCCTGCATTTCGACGCAACGCTTGCACATGAAATCCGAACACGGAAGAACGACGGGGTCGACCACCTGCTTCTTCTTGCAGACCTTACAATTCAAGTTTTGCCAGTTGACAAGATGCTTCAGAACGAAGTCCCTAGAGCAGTCCGTCAGTGCGCGGACGACGAGCTTCACGAAAAAACGGCTGTTCAGATTCTTGGAGAGCGCTCCCTTCCAAAAGCGGTTCAGCACGGGTGCCAGTATCGACAGCAACTGGCTGCGACCAGTGTCTGCCAGATCTGATGGCACCAAATAGTCATAAAACAAAGCTGAAAACTCTAGAGCTTTCCAGGACTTCTGCTCACTGCTCTGCGGATGTTGAGTGATTTCCCACGCTACGGGCTTCAGCCGGGATATGACGCCTTGGAGATCCGGGCTTTTGGAAGACTCGGCGCACGCCTTGTACTCACAGGTAATGTGCTCGATGGCGGCGCCAAACAAGGCCAAGTGAACTTTGAAGGACACGTGACCTTTTTGTTGCTGCAGAAAAGAAGTCAGGTTCTCGGTATTCAAGATGTCCGGCACTACTGACAGCAGGGCGGTCATTTGTTGAATCGCCACGCGATTGGTTTCGACAATTGCGTACAAGTCAGAAAGACAGTTGCTTGCATCCTCATCTGCGCACCGCGTGGCTTGCGTTGCTTTTAAGACTTCGACCGCAGAGGCAGCGACAAGTTCAGCCGTCAAGCGGTTACCCGTTCTCTGACCGATCTTGCAATGAGCCAGGTCGTGAGCAAAATCGTCGAGCACTCGATCGGAGCAAATGGCTGTCGCCTGCTGCAGAATGTCACTGAACCTGAGGCTTCTCACGTTGCGGTGGAACAGCACGTCACGTTGCGTCACGTCGGCGTTTTGCAACGCACCCCAGACCGTGTCGAAATGTTGTACGATTTTACGGCTGAACGGAAACTTTGAGTTAAAACCACCTTCGTGTCTTACAGCAAACTGTGCCGGGTGCTTGGAAATGTCTCTCCATCTGAACGTACAAAGCTGAGGGGATTCGAAAAGGTCCAGCCAGATTTTCTTTAAGTGGACATCCGCATTTTCCTTCCACAAAAGGCTGAGATTTCTGTCATCGTCCGTTTCGCTCAAGACATAAGCAACAGCGGTCGAGGCGAGCCTCGTCAGGTGAAGCCACAGAGCTTTGCTGAAGCTGCCAGCCTCGTGGAGCTCGTCACGCGAGCATGCGACGTTCGTGATCCAAGACTGCAGGGAAAAGCATTCTCTCTCTCTCTGCTTCATAATGCCAACAACGTGTTGCCCGACGACTGTAACGAATCGCGTTGACGAAGCGTTGTTCTCAAAAAACAAACCGAAGATGTGTTTCGCGCGCCACGTCTCGGGCGCGTCTGTCGGACTCGTCAACTTCACCAAAGCTGTCGGCAAGCAGCTGCGAAGCAACGGTTCGAAATTCATCCTGGAACTTTGTTTTCGCCCAGAGTTTTGCGCAGGAGCAAAGGCGTGGTAGCCTTCTTCGAACAGGTCGGAAACGGTGGCGTGCAGTAACCTACTTGGCGGGGCAAGCCGTTCGCTAAAAATGCGGAAATTGTCAACGAAGACCGCGCGCGAGTCCGGACTGCAAAATTCCGTATGCTGATGGTGGAACTTCGTGTCTCGGTCCAACGCGTGCAAGAAGTACACCGCGATCCTGGCTGAGTTTTCGCGCACGCGCTGTTGACGGCGTAAGACGTTGTACATTTCGTACTTCGCGCACGAGGTGAGACTGGTTGCCGCGCTTGCTTGCGGGCACTGGATCAGCAAAATGTGCTGACAACTGTGACAGCCTGGCGCGGCGTTCAGAATGGATTGTGCTTTCGCTCTGTATTCATCCGCTGTTTGAAACTGCTGCAGATTGAGAAGTGTGATTGTGTCGCGTTCTAAGCCGAGGTGATGCTCCAGTTCTTGTCTGTCGCTTTCCGAGAGCATCTGCGAGAATGAGAAGATGTCCGACACGACCGGGCCTGTAACCACTGTGCTCAAGAAGCTTTTAAGCAAGGAAAACAAATCGTCGTGCTCTTGTTCTGTGAAATAAACGCGCTGCCACTGTTCAGCCTCTTCTGAAATTGCCGACAAATGCAGACGAAAGAGGCTGTCGCTCGATGCAGAACTCAAAAGACGCAGCTGCGCCTGCTCAAACGAGTCTTCGGCTAGGGTAGCAGCGGCCGCGGTGTCGTCGCTGTAGCCAACAAAGACATCTTTTTCCGCGTAAGCTGGAGCTGTTGCATGAGGTCGTGTTTTGACGCGTGAGAAACTGGCAGCCCAGCGATTCAGCTGATGTGAAAGCGCCATTTGGTGGTCATCGAGAATGCGGGAAGTGGTGAAGATGTGTTTTTCGAGCCGGTTGATCAGCGGCACAGGAAACTGATCGTAAACCACTTTCATGTTTTCAACCACGATCAACCTGAACGACCTACTGACGCGACATTTCACCCTGTGCCCGCCAAGCCCCAGGTCGACGTAGCGCTGCTTCGCGAATTCAACGTAGTGCTGGTTCAAGGCGTCGTAAAGAGACTCGTACAGGTCGCGCAGATTGAGCATGACCACTGTACCACCCTCCTCCATGCAGCGTTTGATCTGGTTGATGTCCTTGCACACCTTCGCGTAGCTGTCGTCACGAGGAAAGCTCGACCCGAAAATAATCTGAAATCCGGAGCAGTCCAGCACCAGCGAGAGAAGGTTGATTGCTGAGAAGTTGGTAGACATCAGTAACAAATAGCGGCTTTCAACCGTGCACTCCAAGTTAAGATTATCCTTTATGAGTTCAATCAACGACAAGCCGTTGACCTTGTCCTCCAGATCCGGATAGAGGCCCCTAAGACTCTTGAGGAAGACGGGAAGGCAATCTTGTTCACCGCCGCTGAAGTTGCGCACCAAGGCCTGCGCAACGTCCGACGAGCTGAGAGAGCCATTGTGAGCAGACAACGAGGCGAAGACCATCTTGAGCAGGCTGTAGTAATCGCGCAGGCCGAAAAACTCACGTTTCTGGGCTGCGCAAATATCCGTGTAGGAATCCGTGAGCCTGTCAACGACATCGGCAACGTTCTCGAAACAAGAGCCGCTCGCGTGGTGCACAAAAATTCCTTTCGCCGTTTTTTTCAGCTCCTCCGCAGATGGAATTCCGCGATGGACGAACACGCCCCTGTTCATTTTCGCCGGGTCAAGAGCCCAGTTGGAGATGCCGACAAAACCCACCTTTCCGGCCACGTTGTCCGCGGTGTTTGTTTCTTTGGTGGTGCCGCTTTCCAACAGCGGGTGCAGTACTTTCAAAGGCATCTTGGGCGAGTCTTCCGCGAGGCCGACCTCGTCCAGAACAACGACAGCAACGAAGTTCTGATCGTCGGCGTGCTTTTCCTGGAGCGCAGCGCACTGATTGAAAATGCCTTCGATGCCGACCGCGTCCGACACGGGACTGCACTGGAAAGAAAGCACCTGCGCTTCCTTCAGTTTTCTGAAAAGGGAGTAGCTCGAATTTTGGCCTTGCATGGCGTCGCCGACGACCGTCTTGGCCAAAGACTTGGAACTTCCGGGTTTGCCGATAAGGAATAGCGGAACGCGCATTTCGATGCAGACGATCATCATGAACACGTTTTCGCGCAGCGCTTCGTTGTGCGCGATGTCGTTTGAAAGCGAGACGCTCTCGAGGAAGGCCGACTGGCACGACACGATCGCGGTGTAAATTTCCTCCGCTGTGATTTTGACCTTGTGCTTCAGAAAGCAGTCGCTCACTCTCTCACGATACTCTTCGCGCGCTTCCAGTGTCACGTGATAACACACGCCGACCGCTTGAATTAAGCAGCGCCAAACGATCTGTTCGGAATGCCTTTTATCAGTCGGACTTTGNGGCGGCTGCTNGNTGTCGATGAAAGGAAAAAGCCAGTAGTGATTGTCGTGAAACCATTGCAAGCTGACAAGGCATCGTTCGACGTCACGCAAGCTGACGTAACGACACTCGTCTCTTTTTTCTCGCATGAATCTTTGAGACTCAACGAGGACATCGGCGATTACTTGTTTATTTTTAGGAGTCAGCAGCATCTTGTCGTCGCTTACTCGATTGACCAACTGTTCTATGTACGCTCGCTCAGAGTCGCTCTGCAATTGGCCGAAGTCCCAGACGAGGGGCTGCATGCTCGGGGGCAGGGCCACAACACGGTAGACTAGGCAGCGCATGGGGGTGTCGGCGAACTTGTCCTTGGTCTGGTCCGATCGGACGCGAAACCCCAGACCGGAAGATTCCAGCTTCCGCACGAACTCCTCGCTGTGCTTCTTGTATGGATTGCAGGCGCAGATGACGCGCAAGCTGGTGGCGTCGACCGCCTCGCCGTGGATTGTTCGGTCACAGACGAACTCCTTGATCGCGTAGATGGCTTCGGTGGTGTTGGCCTCGTCGAGAAAGAGCACAGTTTCAACGCCATACTTTTGTTTGTTCGCTTCAGCTAAACGCACGGCCTCTCTCATTTGCAGCTGGATTTGCTGAACGTCCACACCTCCGTGAACTTTCACGGTGACCATGTTTTTAACACCGTTTCGCTGAAAATGCACGCAACCTGTTCGTTTCAGTTTGCTCAAAAACTCAACCATTCTCGTTTTGCCGCTGCCTGTCTCCCCCATGATCACCACCGGAATATGACACCTGAACCGCATGTGAATGGCCAGGAGCTTGACCACGTTGTCTACCGTCAACTGATAAGAAGGATCCGGGTCGGTGATTTCGCCCAGGCCCATGACCTGGGACAAAAACGTCAGCTTCTGGTGCCTGGACAGGCCGTCGAAAGTCTGGCCAAGGTCAACGCCCTGGTGCTTCAGACCCTGGACGAGATTTCGCGACATCAGGTTTCTTTCCAGGCACTCCTTGGTCCTGGTGCTTAGCACTGACCCGCCGCGAGTTATTTTGAAGTTTACAAACGACATGGAGGCGCCGTCGGCGTTAAAGAAGAGATAGGGGTGCGGCATTTGTTCCCAGCGGCGCCTCAGCTGATGCTGCGCGAAGACGTCCGGTAGCGCGCCTTCGGCGTCACTTTCCGAACAAGCTTCGAGCGACGGGGTCGCGAAGTCCCGCGACATCCGGGTCATGAAACGGACGGCGAACTCCTTGAAGCCGGAAAGGCCCGAGTCGGGGCCCATCAACGCTTCGTTGCAGAAGACCGATTTCTCGCAGTCCTGCAGCTGGCAGTCCAGGAAACTGGCGAAATGCCGGAGTTCGGACCACGATGGGTCGGCCACGCCACAGTATTCCAGCAAGGTTCTCAAGCACTGACGCTCATTCCCGCTCGGGGCTGAGTACACGACATTGTCAAGATTCTCCTTTTGTGAAAGACGAAGCAGGTAAAGGTAAGGGCGTTGATACGTCGAGCTCATAAACTGTGCCTTGTCCATCGTCGACGCGTCGTCTAGGAAACGATCGCCCTTTTGAGTTGAAAGACTGTCAACGACTTCTCGAGGTGACAGGCAGTTGACGCAAGGCAAGAAGGACAAAACAGGCGGATGATGCTGAAACAAAGTCAACCACGCTTCGTAAATGTCATGAAATACTCAGTCTGTTTCACACTATCAAACGGAGATTAATTCAGTATACATTCTTTACTTGTTTGTAACATGTGAATTCTGTACTTCAGATTCAGATTGAGTCATTTTGGTATTTTGATGCGTTTCAAAACTACAAATATTAACTCTTCGACTGTGGTTTCAATGACTTAAACTCAGCGGCCACTTGGACACAACACCATCGCACAACATAACATACTTCTGACCCAACAACGCATACTTACGCCATTATTGCCATGAACATAAGTATATTCAATGCAGTAGAGATGCTGCTGGTGCTTTTTCCACAAATAACCCAGGCTATCTTTGAATGAACCGAGAATTACGCATTCGAAGAGAAAGCGATCGATCCCATACACAACCTGCAACCACGATAATTGAGATTAAGCTGGATTGTTAACTGTTATCTCCTGAAACCCACTGAGCAGGTAAATTTCACTTTCCAACATCCACGTAAGAAACCCCGAAAAAAGCAACGAAAAATAGATACGCTTACGTCACCACATTTCAAGCTGGCAAAGTTGACCAAAGTTGACCATTACACAGAGTATGCAAAAAAAGACTTTTTAGTGGATGGTGTTTCTCCTTACCGACGGCGTCACGTCGATGTGCACGAAGTGGGGTTGGTTATTTTTCACGGCGTCGTCTGATTTTCGCAGACATTCCATCACATCATCTCGGTCGCAACGCTTCTCCAGACACCTCACAACAGTGTCGTTAAAAGTTTTTGAGCGGATACGAGATCTCAGCTTTGATATGAAGAGTGATTTGCCTGTAACAATAGAAACACTTTTACAGTAAGCATGTGGGTCTACAACAACCACAAGTGGCTAACGCAGTTGCACAAGTTTGATGCAAGGTTTCTTACCGCAACAAAAAAGACGGTGAATACAAGAAGGAAAACAAAAAAACTTGCCTCAGAAGCGTACTTGCGCAAAACTTGTATAGCTTTTGGGTCTTCCCAAACACCTGACCCGTGGATACGCAGAAATTAACAACAGTTTAGGCGAGACCACCGTAACAGACCATTACGGCGGCCTGGGTTTAAGTAAACATCTACAGTATACACGCCTTACCTAGTCCTGGGCGACCCGATTTCACGAGAAGAGCAGACAGGCCATTCGTCACTTCCGTTATACTTGGTCCTTGCTCAATTTTCAGCTTCTCCTTGACGTATTTGCGGATATTTTCGGTCGTTTCGACAGACGAGTACTCGACTTTAGTCTGATAAAAAAAGGCACACATGCTACGTTCGTTCCTGTCAGATCAGGCAAGGCTGCGTTTCCAGGCTGGCTTTTACCATGAAAAGAACGCGAAAAAAACGCACCAAATTTTCGGTAATGATTTTTGAGCAACGCATTTACTGAAAAATCAGTGCAAACGCTGATGGGAGAAATTATGAGAAAATCTGTTACTGGGGCGGCGATGTTCACGTATGACCTGCGACCGCCACGAAATATATCTCACCAGTCAAACACGGCACTTGTAAAAAGAAAAGTAAGGTACATATTCCCTGTACCTCTTGAAACAACGACGCGATGTAGTGCTGTTGGTCAGAGCATAAAATCACCAACTGAAAGTCTTCTTTGCACTGGTCGGCTTTTCTAAGCTCAGAGAGTTTCTTTTCCAAGCAGGTGGCAACAGCAAAGCTTAATTTCTCACTTGCAGCTATGCAGTACAGTCTTTTGTCTGAAAATAGCGCAGAAACTTGTTTAAATTCGGTTAGGCGCCTATTCCAAGTTAGCATCTGCAACTCGCTAGAGCTCACAGCACATGTAAATGGGCGTTTAGGTAAAGCTCTCACAACGTTGTTGTCAACTGTTGCGAGGGTTTGGTCGCATGAAAAAAAGCGTTCATTGCAGACGGAACTGAGAAAAAAGGAAGAGAAAACGTCTCACGGAACACGAGCTGCGCAAAGTACACTACCACAATAAATTCGATTGGCAATTCCTCGTTGGTAACAAAAACGTTGCTACAAATTAGCAAGACCAAACACATCAGCTTCTCTGTCCAGTAGACGGCAGTGCAAAACAGTGTTTGTTTCATCCAATGATGTGAGAGAAGATTTCACGATTGAGGAGGTTGCGTCAAATTTTTTTTATAATTTTTTTTTTTTTAAATCAAGCGGGTTCATGTGACTCTTTTGCGGTTGGTGAACCTTTCTCCAGAGAATTGCTTCTTGTGAGCAACCAACCACAACCTCAGTACGTTCCACCAGCCAAAGCTGCAAGTTTCCAACGCGCCAAACCATCAGCTTTTTTTGCAAGACGGGCTTGCTCCGCGGCATGGACGGTCTGGTTTTGCGTGACCGGTCCTCAGCTTGTCAGTGGCGGGCGATTTTATCAGAAAACAACAGTGTTGCCGATTTGCAAAAGCAGCATTTTCCTTCAAAAAGTTATAATTCCAAAAAAATGAGTTAGTGAAAACATAACATCCAACGAAACACAAATGCTCGCGATTGGAAGCGAGTGGCGTTCGCATACGAGACAGAAACATGCACAAACTGAAGCGGATCAAAATCTTGTCCAAGTAACAAATTCCTGTTCCACTGGTGCACATTTTTCAGAATTTTACGCGATATATTCATTCAAAACCCCGCGTGTATGCGAAGCACCCTAGTTCAAACGCAAAGAAAGGAAGATTTTCTTTGTATGGCATCGAGAACGCGGTGGTGTGCCAATGTGATCTGCTTTATACGCAGGAAGCGATTGCAGGGATATACAGTCTTCAGAAAGCAAATGACATCAGCAGAAAAATGTTACGGACGTACCAGGCTTCTCAGCGCGTTGCAGCGCCCTTCTCAACAGTAGCTCGACCTCTTCTTTCGTCGTTTCATCGTGGCAAAGCAGCACTTCCGTGGCAGTCGGCAGTGGCTGATCGTAAGAATGCATGTATAAGGACAACAGGGTTGAGATAGTGTCGCGACCGGGGCATAAAACCAGTTGAGGTTTTCCAGCGAAAAACACGGCCGGCATTTGACGTTTGGGAAGAGTGGCGGGATCGACGAGAGCGCTGAGTTCGTTGACGAAACGCCCGAGATGAACAAGACTGATGCAGTCTTTGAGTGACGTCACCTGCACCAAAAGCAAGTGTTCGAGAGGTTACTGCACGCCATAGCAACACCAGACATTGTACACAAAGAAACGCAAGCAGCAGTCTCGAAGATTTGCAGTTTAAGGTAAAGAGAGAAGCTTCTGATTGGTCAAGACAACCGCGCGGTGACGAAAAAGCGCATTTTATGATTTCGAACCCACCGTGCTGTCTTCCAAGTAACGATCGCACAGCGTCTTCACGGCGCTGCTGACCGGATTTTTATCCTTACACTCTTCGCTCAGCTTCACGATCACTTGGTGCAGGGTCATGAAGGACTGGTCTTTCACAACCGACTCCACAACTTCGGTCTCGTTTTCATCGGAAACCAAACCTGGTGACAGGCAGCTTCTACTGTACGAGCAACCAAGGTTTCGATGCAAATTTTTAGCACCTACGACTTTTGCACACCCTTGCAGTTTGACAGATGCTGCTTTGCATAATATCGAAGCGTCCCGTAACCCAGTGGAGACAATTTACTTCGGAATAAGTTGCGCAACTATTTCATAATTCTTTGATGGCGTTGCGACCAACATAGGTTGATGAAGAAATTGCAAAGCGGTTGGCCAACTCATTGTACCGAGTATATGAGGTTCATAAAAGTCTTTTTCAGGGCTTAACACCTTTATGGTATTTCCATGTCCTGCAGAAGTCTCAAGCATGAGAGTCTAGAGGCAAGGCCTGCACAAAACCGCTAATGAAACAAAACATCATCACGTCAAAAAACGAAAAGCCTACTTTCAGGATTCCAAATTATACACTCAGCATAGTTAATTATGACCCTCAATAAGATTTAACGTCTTGTGGAAAAGGTTAAGTGCTGTGGTCTTTCGGAGAGCAAAATCACACAACGTTTTAGCTGTTGATATGCAACACCAGTTTAAACGATCCGAAGGTCTTGCGGTCGCATAGCTCCTGTAGATTGAAGCGGGAAGTCACGTGATTTTTATACCCGAATCGCATCAAGTTCACAGCAGTTTTGCAAAATACCAAGACAACGTCAGGGCAACCAGCAGCTTACTTTCCTCAAGCAAAACCAGCAATTCAAACAAGACATCTAGAAAAAAACAATCACACAGCAAGAAAGACAGGCTGCCGCAGTCAAGAATCCAACCTATGTCTTGGTCGAAACTGCGTGCAAGGTCGGTGATGTCGACATCATCGCCGTGTTCGAGACACCAGAGGTAAATGTCATCGTAGTCAGCTTTTCGGTTATCTTCAGCTTGCACAGCGGCCTTAGCTACTCTTTCTTCAACGTCCTCCCTTGTCAGCTTCTCAATTATCCTGCGTTTCAATTCAGTTGCGGGCAAGCCGGATGTGTTGATATCTGCAGCGAAACAAACGCGACATTAATTTATTGCAATAACGAAGAACAAACTCGCTGCAAGCTCATAGCGCCTGGACCGCATTGCACTAAGAACATTAGACCTTTTTCCAGAATCGCCAGAGCAAAACCACCAGCTTCGCATATCACATGAGCTCAAGCCGAGATTTCAATTGCACCAGGCTGTTCTTTACCACTGTGTAGGAATAGTCGCAAAAACAATTTTATAAAATCAATATAAGAACAAACAGACGCTCGCAGCATGCGTCAAATCAGGAGGTAAATCATAAAACAACAGCTCGCAGAGGATACATAAACATAAATGCCGAATAAGTCTGAGGGGATGTGAAAAAGCGTAAAACCGAAAGGATTTATACTTATTCTGCTGACACAATAGGATTGGATATGTTAATACTATGCACAAGAAGCGGAAGCCAAACAAACCTATGCATTCCGCAAACAAAACCTATATTTGTGGCGAATTAGTCACCAACACCGACTAATATTTGACCTCTACCAATTTTTCTGCCATCCACAGAAGCGTTTACCTGGTTCCGAAGAAGCACTTCCTGTTTGTGGCAGTTTGCCGGCTTGGCTCAGACAATCAACGATGTTCACGCGCGAAACGTCTGGTTTTATCACAGACAGTATTGTGTGCACTTGATCGGGCACACTTGCGTGCGGAGTCACGCGCGATAATTTGCGGCTCAAGTAAATCAGCTGGCGAACATCGAAATGGTTCAAGTCGTAAAACGTCGACCGCTTTTCGGATAGGCTGTGGTTCCACCTGAAGGAATATTACAAGATGGGACTCAGCATGAAGCGCTTGGAGATTGCAAAAAAGGCATATAGCAAAGAGAGCGCACAAATTTTTTCATGGGTTTTGAAACAAAATATATCACGGTTAAAGCCAGAATCGACTTCCACATCAATAGAATATAATTGCCAGCATGATATAAAACTGATGGGTAAGCGTTTAGCCGCCATTTAAACACCTAATTACGCTGATATTAAACAATCGTTTACGCTACTTTTCTAGGAACCCTTCCATGGCTCGTGTGACCCGAATCATCTCTGACGTGGCATTTTCACCGCAGACGATGGCAAGGCTTTCGTTGTCGAAGGAAACTTCCAGAATGCAGTCGAGATATTGACGTTCGCTTCCACCGTCGTCCCCGTGCTCGCTTTCGACACACCTATGTATGAAACAGTAACTCCGGTCACTGGAAATTGATCGTCCGATTAAGTTCTTCAGTGAGCCGTTTTTTGTAACATAGATACATTGCATTGGCGAGAGCGCAGACAGAATTCCAGTGCAGAAGGAAGAGTAAAAGCGCAACACAAAGAGTACGAAATAATAGCTTATTTCACAAAGCCCTTATTTTACAACTAATTCTATTGTAAAACCTAAAGAAGCCATCCAATAAGCCGCACATTACAAACTTGTGCAAACGTGAAATAGGAAGGAAGTTTTCTTGACGTAACAAAGAAGAAAACATACGTAAAACGCGAAGTTTGTTCTTAGTGTGATCTTCTTACGTTCGGTACAAAAATCTACAAACGAGCCCACATGCAAAGAAACAAAAAGCTCACTTGAACTTGGCAATCCAGTTGTCAAAAAGCAAACATCCCGCCGCGTTCAGGGCCACAAGAGCATGTGCGAGATCTTCAACGTGTCCAAGGACAGAAATGAACCGCTGCACATCAACCAGGCTTTGGTCGGCGATGAGCAGCAGTCGAGACTGAAGATCGCGCAGTTGCTCGAGAGTCATTTCTTTCTTGGGATCTGATTTTAAGTGAAAACAAGGGAGGAACGAAAGTTTTGCAGTGCGTAATTTAACAAATGAACGTTAGGAAACACGTGAAAGATTCAAACAAAAACACAAAAAGGCGACCAGACACCATTTAAAAATAATAAAAAAGCTAACGCGAAGAACCAGGCGCCATTTTCATGCTTAAAGATTTAATGAGGTCGATTTTACGATTTTTTATCGCCACTTTTATTTTAAGGGGGTATAAATGCATGTGTCGTACGATTCAGGGGCGCCTTTCCACAAAAATAGTTTGTTAACCATCATCTAGGTAAGCCAATTAATGATATTGGAAGGCGAGACATTTTATCCCAAAGAAAGTTTTCACCAGCCAGCCCAAGTTTATCGTTATTTACGCACTCATCTGAATGCATCAATGCCTGCCTATATTTCAACCTCCTAAAGAAAAAGATATTTCTCGACAGACGCATTATACACTGGTTCTCTGTATAAGCGAGCCTATAATCAACAAAACGACTGCACTACTCTTCTTGCTACTTCGATAACTGCGAAAAACATGCCTTGCACTCACCCGTCTTCATGTGCAACAACACAGAGCTTTCCACAGTTGGCAAAAGACGATTCAGGTCTGGATGTTTTCTGTTGCCGATGACGTACACTCCGTGGGCGTTTATATCTTTTGCAAGGAGCAGTGACGATTTCTCGCCGGACCCGTGAAGGTTTTTCACGCCTTTCAACCAGTTCAAGCATCCGGAAGTTGATCGCTGTCAGGAAATCCCAGTGGTAAAGTTTACAACACAATCAGCACCATGGAAGCAGCCAATGAACGAAGTTGTTAACATCATGCAACTCTTTTCTGANAACACTGCGCTTGAACTAGAAANGTAGCATTTCGTCAGAAAAGGCANTGCAGCCAGTGAGGACCGCGGCAAGAAAACAAAGTACGTGAGCTCATCATGACGTCCGAATGTAAATGATTAAATGTCCGAAACGCACTGACTTTCTGGATAAAAAAAACAGCCAAAACCGAACCAACACAAGCTGTGGTATATTATTGCATTGCACTGCATTTGGCTGCAGGACAGAGATGTACCCGTAAATGACGACCGGTGCATTGTGAAAAAAACGAATAAAGACAAGCAAAGATAATGCCGTCTCCAATCTGGCCACGTTGTACCAATATAACCATGGTTAAAACAAAGTGAACATGCATCGAGTCGAAATGCCCTGAAACATTTCATTTATACTGTAGTTATGTAATATGGGGTATAAACAAAAACACACATAGCAGTGAACCGGACCCGAGATAAGGACCATTGACGAAAGCTAATTTGCAACTAAGTTAATGGTGAAATCGGATGTGCATTTACAACTGTGAAATGTGTGAATCCCCATACAACTTTTGCCCGCGATTGTTTCGATGTTTTTCTGGAGTTTTGTTCGTGCAACATTTACGGTATACTTCAAGCAAAAGCTTAATAAACAGTTCGTTTTTTCAACGGGTGTTAAACTGTCAGTAGAAAGATTAACGTAATGACAAAGTGGTTGTGATCTACATATTTAACATAGAAGTAACGAGACAAACCAGGATGAGCAATAAATCAATAGGTTCATGAAACAACAAATAGTGCCATAAAATGTAAAAGTCCTGAGCAACTTTCCTCAAGATCATCTGCCATCATCACAAACATCACGACGGCTGATGTAAACTCTAACAATAACACAACTGGAGTGGCGTCAGTTATTTCTAATCTATTATTAAAAAGAAAAAAAACATTACAAACATCCAATGAGGTTCTTCTGAGCTAGAAGAAACAGTACGAAAAGCACTGTATTCCTTCACAGCATGCGCTTGATCAACACCCAACTGCAACAGACCTGCTCTCGCATAGACTTCTATGAAAATAGACAGCACTTGAGACCGAATCCGCGTGAGCAGCTTGTTCTCTCCAAGACAGTGGCAATTAATTCAAACCAAGCACAAAGGCGACGGCCATTCGCCATACCACGCAGGAATCTCAAAAGCATTCGCATTATACGGAAAATTTACCCAGTTTCTAAGGAGGGCTGTGTCTCGCTTCGCGAATTCGTCGACGCTCAGCACGCATTGGATGACGTCGTGCAGACCCTNGCAGCTTTGACGAAGGTCAAAAACGAACGGAGCGAANCCCATAACGGCGCTCCGGAAACACGCCACTTTGTCCACTTCNATTGTGGAGTCGCCAGCGGACACCATTGCCAGATCACTGAGCGCTTTCATCTCCTTGCGATCTGTAAAAGTCGATTTCTAACAAGTACAACGATCAATAAAATTCAATATCAAGCAGAGAAATCTTGTTGCTGCACACTGCTGCAAGCAAAACCGAACGATTTTTTTCAGGTTAACTTAAACCTACTGATCATTTATTCAGGTGGGACGCTTATCGACTGGAGTTAACGAAAAGGATTCACGAAACGCAAGGAAAAACCTGCAAACAAACTCCATTTTCTCATCTCACGGAAATAGCATCACTCTGCACGATTTATCCACGACCTCATACGCGTCAGATACTCAAACAAACTGGTTTGTTGTGTAAGGATACAGTTATTTAACACGTTGCAACTTACCTTCTATGTTTTCTTTCAACCATTCAACAAGTTCTTTGGCTTCGACAAATCCTTCAACCAGTTTCCAGCACTCTTCTGAGCAGTTTTCGAACGCTTTGGTCGCTTGTATCAGATTCTGGTCAACGCCGCTCAATTTTTCGCGGTAAAGATGCAAAGAATACACGAAATTCTGCANAAGTAAAGACAAGCGNCATTGCACAAAACCTCAACGATTTAACTCTTGAGATAAGAACCCAACCAACCTTTACGCGTCGTAATTCGCTGAAGTCGCCGCTCAAATCCAAAAGGTCTCGCAGCTTGTATAAGTAATCATATTTTTCTTGAAGCCATCGTGCCAAGAAATAGTAACGCATTTGGATGGCCCGCGATTCTATCCACTCGCAAGCACCAGTTGAAGAGGAATCGTTAGAACATAAGTAGTTTTCTTCAATCAAGGTCAGCCTTTGTTCAGCACAGGCTACTTCAAAAGCAGGGTGGTCGGCGAGATCGGGAGTTTCTGAACCGCTGCTACTCGAACTTGAGCGGCGCGGTGTCTCGTCATGGCAAGGAATGTTCGTGAAGTTGCAGGCGGAATGTTCGCGAAGTATTTCCGTTATTTTTTCTTGTTCCGGCGGATTTGCTTTCGCAATATCGTCCACCTCCAGCAACAGCTCGAAATGAGAGTCGACCGAAGAAATGAAGACAGTGCCTTAGAGAGACAAAAGACAACTGATTAACTACAATAGCTGTTGGGTGTCAGCAGCTCCAGCAGGCATTAAACAAATGCACTTGCGAATTGATTCAAGGACCCTATTAAAGACTGTTCATTACAGTGATGTCTAATCCAACACTTCCTCCTGCCCAGCGCTCTGAAAATGAAAAATAAACGTCGTGACTGGTGTGATGACGCCGCACTGCAAACAGAAAAACAAGTTTTGACGTGAAAAAAGTCCCATGTGTGAACTACCGCCGTCCCATACAGAAAAATAAAAAGTACATTTTTGCGGAAATGTTCTGATTCCCGACACGGCGGATCATACAGAAAAAACCTGGTGGTGCGCTGCCACAGCTACTTACACTTCCAAGGCGGCATCTCTCCTTAACAAGTACAGGCAGTAATGTTTTTGCGCAACCCCTGCCTGCTATACCGCTGTGAATAACGACGTGATTTTCGATTTTTTCGAAAAACTTTCCATTTCCAGCGTGAGGAGCGATTGCAAATATAACTATTGAGACACGACACAACACAACTTTTTACAACGCAACAGCAAAATCTCGCTTTCTAGGTTGACGTTGACTTATTTTGAAAGCATAAAGGCTTTCAAAAAGGCTAAACTGTAAGACGGCTTTTCAGGCTTACCGTTCCTCACGTCATCCGTAAACGTTTCTATCCGGTTCTTGAATTGACGCCACAGGGATTCAAGAGCGTCGAGCGATAGAATAAATCCACGGCCAGCTGGTTTTGTGGTAATCTCCAACAAGCCTTTGGCCATCACGCTCCAAACTTTTTTCAGGTGGACGCGATCAATAAGCTGCAGAAAAACGTTGACGGCTTTGAAAATGACGTTTGTAGCGTGCGGAGAAGACCAAGTGAGCAGCGCAAGCCTCACCTCGATTCCTTCGATCTCCTGAAAGACTCTCATCTTGGACCTGGTGATGCCGAAAAGCGAAAAGCTGTCTTCCACGTCGACTGAAGCGTCCGGGGCGCTCGCGAACACTTCAAACCATTTCAGTTCGGACAGATCGGCCGGCAGCAGGTTGAATCTTTCTGGGAACGCAGCAAACGCGGTAAGACGAAATCTACTCCCATCGAATTCATTTATGACGACTGGCCGTGCCTTCGGCAGAAACGAGTTACTTTGAGCAGCTGACACGTTTTACGTCTTTCTACGTCATTTGCTCTGGTTGGGATTCGCTGACACTTGCTCTGTGGTGATGAAAAGGTTCAAATCACTCACAGCGTTCGCAAAACACGTTCTTTTCAAACGAATAACGGTGTTGCAGCGAGTAAATGAAGTTTTCCAAGGATCAAATCCCAATTTCACATAAAAAACTTTAAAATATCTCGATTGTCCGGAACGTTGCAAGTTTAATGAAAAACAAGTCAGCGACAGTACAAATCAGTTTAATTACAAAGTTTAAGAAAACGGTAAGTTTTTTATGAAAACTTTTCAGCCAGCAGTCCACGGTACAAATAAATTACCGAGAGCATGACCAGTAAGTAGTATGAACCTGTTACAGCTTCGAAAGTTTACAGAAGTCCACCAAATATGGACAAAACAAGATTTTACAAATTCTACATGTACCTGAGACGATTTCACTGGCCAGCTTGTTGAAGTATTCAATGTGTGATTGAAACTTCACAAAAAGCGAGTATTCTTTCATTCGCCGCGTAACAATTCGCTCAATTGCTGAGGAATCAAAAGCTGGAACGTCGCCGGACGGCTTGTCCTTTGTCTGTGCAAAAACGTGATGGATGTTTGAAGCACTCGACCGACTCTGATTCAAGAGAACAAAAGCAAAATCGTTAAGCGTGACTTGCGCGAGGGGTTTGAAAAGCGCGTCTCGCAGGTCAGCAGGATTTTTTCAAGTCATGCATTTTTATTTCTCTTTAAGACAGCGGTTCTCCATTCCCTTCGCGCTCACCACTCCCTACGGGAAGAAAAAACATTTCAGCGTTCGTATACACCGTGATTGCACCAATGAAATAATTCGTTGTCGTCGTAAATCTTGCAACCACAGAAAAAAAAACTTAGTCGCGTCGCTAACGCAGAACTGCACTTAATCCGACATAGAAGTTCGCACCTTCACACCCCCAGGGGTACGAGGACCCCCAATCAACAACTGCTGCTTTATAGTGAAAGCGCACCTTCTGTGATCATCAATTGACGCGAACCTAATCGCATGCTCCGAACTTTTACGAAGGTTGGCCGGTTGTGTTTTTATTTAGTTTGAAACTATGAACAAAAGTCTTGCGCTCCGCACTTCTGCAACATGGCTACCGCCTTTCATTCGCTGTATTTTAGAGGACCATCTCATTTTTCTTGGGAAAAACTAAATTTAACGGTGTTTTACTTCTAATTTTCAGGCTGGAGTTTTCTCAGTGCATCGGTTAAAATAAACGAAACCTGACGGTACGAGAAACTCCACCGCCCAAAGTACGACCGCTACAATTCTGCGGACAAAACCTTCGGGAACATACGACTTCGCGCATTCAAATGAAGAACGCAATGCGCAAAGCTTACACGAAGTTGCAAGGCATGCAACGGTGAATATATTGGCTGCCGAGTCGCGACTCGCAAACCCAGGTCTTTTTCGGTTCCATAGTAACACTGTCTCGTAAGCATACCGTGCTACACGCCTTGGCCACTTCAACGAAATCGTCTCGACCGGAGTTCAAAGCCTCCAGCTCCTTCACTGTTACGTTGCCTGGCAACAGATCCTCTGCGAAGCCGAACAGGCTGGTTTTCACTTCTTCCAAAACAGATATTCCCTTTGGGGGAAGTAACATTTTGTTTTCCGTCGAACCTGGAAGTCATACAACGTATGATTGTTTATTCTGCGTGAAACACTAAACATGACGAATAAAGTCAACACTCGAAACTCACCAAACAATTTAAAAAAATTAGAAGCGTATGGCCACTTCGCAAAAGTCACGATTTTCGCTCTGGATCCATCCTTAATTGATGACCACGTTTTCAGCAACATGTCGTTGTAGATAGGCACCAATTTTTTGAAAGGACTGTCACGAAACAAATTGAATAGAAATCCCGGTTTATCCTGCAAACAGCATGCAGTATTGCTGCGAAAATTCTTTTTAAATACGGCAAGGATTTACATACCACTTACAAGAAATAAAATAACAAAACAACCTAGGTGTCCATCTCGCCGCAATTACCACCTGATTTAACGTATCTCTTCTAGCTTAACTCAGTAAATGCAAAACGCAACATTGAATAAAGGTTTGAGGGCAATGTCTACTTGTATGCAAAACCCTGATGCAACAGCTCGCATCATATATACGACAACGAAGCTGATAAGGCAAAACGGCCCCGACATGCATACAATCCGATCAAAAGCAAGCGACTGAAATGCTAGAGCGGAAGAACCAGTAAGACCATACAACGAATTCATCGGTGCCGGACATGTTCTAAATTAGCGCAAGCTCACCTTAGACAAGCGGTGGGAACACTCGAAAATGACGTCGGAAAAACACTTCCTGACTTCCGGGCAGGGCTTAAGCTCGTCGAGTGCGGTGAACACAAGCAAGGTTTTTTCTGCGTCCTCATTAAATTTCTACAAAAACAGAACACTTAGCACAACCAGAACGTAATCTCAACACATTTGAAATGGTATAGGCCACGACGGCACAGTCATGCAGTGCACTTTTCGATTGTGCAGTTCAGAGGTTGATCTGTTGGAACAGGTTTAGTCGAGGTATAAGGTCCCTCGAAAAAGGGTTGGCCTCGAACGTCGCGGCAGAAGGCACACTGCAGGAGTAGCCAAAAGCAACAACTAAAAATGACACTGGGAGTATGCAAAATCCAGACGTGGCAACTTCAGCAAACTCTGTTACAACAGTTCTTAAGCTTTTCAACCCCGGGTCTCCCTTCTCAAAGATATTAGCCCGGGATCTATATCTTTTTATGACATGAGGGTTAAAAGAAAACTCTTGGCACCCTTTCTGGCCTTCTCCCAGGATTTTCACTGGGTATCCCAGTTAAAAGCACTGCTCTAATAGCTTAGCACACATAGTTTAAGATACCGGATAAAGGAGGCATATGCATTGAGTTCGTTGCAAGTTTCACCTCACCTTCGACACAACGCTTTTGACGCCACCGATTAGAAAGTTTCGCCAAATATTTGCAACGCTTTTGTCCTTCATTTTCAGCTGGATTAATTTGCTGACCACCTTTAAAAAAATATGTGTAAGGGTGGGTTGTGGGTTATAGGGCAAAACGGAAAATCTTTGCTTCGCTCAGTTGACATGCAATGTTTCAACTGCTTAGAACGATGACTGGCGACGTTGATAGGAAAACTTAGATAACATGGGCGACAACGGCGAAGATAGAGTTTTAACTGCAAGAAAACCTACAATCGCAGAGTGGCGTGTGGGCGAATGGGACCGATGAACTCATGCAATGAAATGAAGAAGCTCGTTATAGGAAAAATGAGTGATTTTTTAAAAAGAAACAATTGGCTTTTTTTGTAATTCACATGTTTCATTAAAGTTGATCCCAGAGCTACGTCAATCACAGACAGCGAGTTTCACACCAAGATACGATCATAATAGTCACAACATATCAGATTAGGTTCACTCAGAATGCAAAGATCTCGATCGCTTTTCAACAACACAGCGACGGTCGTGCCCAATGCAGCGCGCAACATACGGTTTCAAAACGTGATACCGCGTCGCACAGAGCGCTCGAAGCTGACTTGCCTGGGCTGTTTGCTGCAAAGTGTCGCGCGCTGTGCTGTTCTTCATCCAGCTGCAAACTTCTCTGGCAACACCGTCCACGCCCGACAAAGTCTTATAATAGAACAAATGTTAAAGGTGTGGCAAGGTGGCGGCGGAAACATGTCGTGTGCGTTTCAAATCAACCCGCACTCGCTTTCCCGCATGAAACACCGTTGTAAGTTGGTCTTGAACAGACCGGTCGTCTTTGCTTCGCGGGCGGAACCAAAACGGAATAAATGTGTAAAATGGATTTTGTACAACAGTGATCGTCTGGGTGGTGAAATGCCAAGCACTCTTTTCTATTATTTTAACGCAGTTTTTAAAAATGAGATGTCGTGATTTGGAAATGTCGAGTAATAATTTGACGGTAAAACAAAAACAACAACCGACTAATTCCTATTCGTTTGCAGTGACACATACCTTCGCATACAGCGCGAAGAGGCGAACGAACCAGCACAGAGCAGAGCCGCTACCACGGAGATCGGATTTCTCTTGGCAGCACTTTGCGATTAGATTTCGTATGATCTTGTTGAGTTGATCCAGTTGCTTCTGAGCCTTTCCCTCACAACTAAAAACTCTTTCTTTTGACCAATTGCGACAAAAGCATCAAAGGTTTCCAAACCACACACAAACAGTTCTTCATCACACAAGACAAAAATGTCCGCCAAAACCGAACTAAAACTACAGCTCTGAGTGAAAAAAATGACATAAAAACCTGCGTCACAGCGTGGAAAGCAACGTCACTCGTGGGATAAACGCCGAGTCTTACTAAAAACAGGTTAAAACTATTCACCTGGAATTTTTGGCAAATTTCAGAACTTCACCGTGGAGCCATTCACCAGTTTTGGAGCTTTCTACCAACAACTGCAAAAGAGCAGTTAAAGAAAAACATAAAACAAACGCACGCACACAAACAAAAAGTTCATAGTTTATCTTTTTTCTTCACTTTACCGCAAGAGACGCCAGTTAAGAGAATGAATCGGAAACCACTGGCGGGAGTGGAAGGCGCGCCTCAAACCGGGGCACTGTCGATGCGGTCAAACCCTGTGGCCCACATACGGCCAACGAACGTGGAAACAATTGTTTCAAATTTATTCAACCGTACATCATTGAGTTGTCGAGCCTTAACAATTTCGATGGAATCGACAGCCACATTTTGCAGCATTACTTCTGTCCTATACTCCTGAACCGACAAGGTCAAACGCACAAGAAAGGTATAATCTGAACGTTGATCGCATTGCCGCCACGGTCGAATGCACATGAGGTCATAAAAATAATTTTTGCAACGCAATTATCAGAAGCTCGTATCCAACGAAATATAAATAGCTCCATACAGGCAATGAAAAACTTTATCTTACAAACGGAGTACCTGGCAATCCTGGAAGTTGAAACTCTTGTCCAAGTCACCAAGGAATAACGAAGCATTGAAAAATTTACAATATTCCCGATCTTCTTTCAAAATAATCGTAACAGAACGTATGGTCAGTGCCTGCTGGTAGATTTCCGAAAAATATGGAAAAGCTTGGATGATTTGCTTGTACTTGCATTTAAGCTGTATTAGATTTCTGGCAAAAAAACGTAGGTCGTACGTGGAATAGCGAGATAAATCGACACTTACGATCAACCCGTGTGAGAATAACACGAATGTGAATGAACGATAAGGGACAAAAATTTTTCATCCACTTATAATGTTGCTTTCGGTGGAATTAGCGACAAGATGATAATTTGTTATCGACTAAGACCGTAGGCACACGTTCCAAGAATAAGCATCAAGTGTTATCGCATGACGGAGTGACTTGGCGGTGGTCTCGCACTTCACAGCGATATCATCACAAGCAAGAAATAGAAGTTCGGGTTTAATCTGACAGTGTGGGCCTTACGTGATTGGCGAGCGAATGGAAATGTTTGCAAGATAAGCAAACGACGCAAAAGACCACAGACTCACTGCTGTGTTGAATCTTCCCGCAGAGCAGAGAAGACCTTCTTTTCGAAAACCGATTTAACTTCTTCCCACGTTTTTTCCTGGTAGTTCGATTTTCCACCGTTCCGCATTACGTAATACAGTGGGAAAAGCATGAGACAGCATGGCGACTTTACTGCTTTGTCCAACGTGGAGTTGAGTATATCTTCCAGCCTAAAGGAAGGTACGGCGTTTTGCGAGTTAGCACAACTCTCCCTAATACGCACTGGCGTACTAGCCAAATAGCTTTAGAGAAAACGTTGGTTATAAAAGAAAAGATAAAAAGCAGTCTGGACTTACTTTGTCTTTTCGCTCGCAGCAGTTAACATGTCACAGACAGTTTTTGTTGCGCTTTTGTTCTTGACGTCAATGCGTAAATTGTTGCAGACAGTTTCCCACAAATCAGCAGTCAGCTGTATGCCGTGCTTTTTAATTACCACGGCCAGGGCAAAAGACCCAACAATAGTTGGAATTTTTGGCACATCTTCTTTCAAGTACTTCAGCAACGCATGTGTGGCCAACTGAAAAAAGAAGTTGAAACATCAGTGACCAGGACAGGATTAAGGTAATTCCCGGGGTGATGCATATCAACAAAACGCAATTAGATGTGTCAGTATTGGAAGAAGGTGGAAACTGCTGGAGGCCCAAATACTTACAACACAAATGAATAACTTTTACGCTGGGCAAAGGAGTTGCTCAAAGAAGCAGTAGCTGCTTATAGGGGCGAGTAGAAGGGAGGGTGCATCTCCCCACCAGCAATAATAAGCACATGGTAAATCACTTTATGAAGTACCCTCGTTGTTGGCCATACCTTTTTTTGCTACTGGTAAGAGCAATCAACTGGTATTCGGGTATAGGTGTGATGTTGCATGCATAATGCCCGATAGCATTAAAAATATTTCTAGCATTCTGAAAGAGCAGAAATGTGTAAGAAAGATGTATGTAGTCCTTTTAACGTCAACAATTCACACAAGAAATCAATCGCGTTCTAACCTATCCTCCTCATAAAATACATTAAATTTGCCGTGTTCTGCTATGAGGGCGATACGCAGGCACGAGCAGTGCGCAGCTTACTGTACTCCAGCTGTCAGTTCTGATAAAGCCCATTTTTGAGAGTAGCAAATGCTTTTGGTAAGGTGTGGAGGAACATAAGAGACACGATAAGTCGTGAGAGTAACGAAAGAGCTCAGCTGCTTTCGCTACTCCTATACGCAAAGCAACTACTATCACCCAACCCGTACTTTGCATTGCACTATTCGGAGCATTCTGTCGAACTCCGGCATTATTCCCAACTTTTCGAAATTTAGAAATTGCTTTTGCAGATCGTTGAAGCTTTGGGTTGACTTCAAAGATAAACCGGTTAAAACAACAGAGGTCGTGACTAAGAGACTGACAAGCTCAAGCGCTCTGAAATCAGCAGAGGGTTTGCTGCTGCGCTGCCTGTTGAGCTCTTGTGGTGGCTCCAGTGGACGCCATGACCCATTTTTGAATGATTCATTGCCGATGATGACGTGTCACTGCACGTCTTTGGTATTTCAAAATGAGATGAAGCAAAAATATTTTCACCCTTGAATCTTAGTTCGCTTCTCACCAGATTTATTCACCTTAAAGACAACGAGCAAAAAGACGATTGTGATCCTCGTTGAGAAAGTGTGCAAGTATGCTGCCCTCGACTTATTGGTTCACTTCTGACCTCGAAAATTCACAAGTTCATGTCAGTGACCACCTCAGGTTTTCTTCAACATCAGAAAAGTATGAATATCATGTTTGACAGCTGGGGCAGAAGCTCCATGACGTAAATATCACAATCATTCCAAAAATACCGTGTTGAAATGATTAGACATTAAGCCTTAAGGGTATCTTAATCTTACCATCAAAGATTGGATACGTCCACCAACGAAAAACTTCAAGCAGTCAAAAATAACCCAAAAGTTACTTCCGCCTATACTTCGAAATCAGTTTGGACGCAGTTAATATATACAAACCAACGCTGCTAAACTTTGCATCTACTGCACCGGCTCTCAACAAGCGCTTGCAAAGAACGCGTTTTGCGCTGCGGGTTTTCACGAAAGCAACTGACGAATTTTCCAAAAACTTTAGGCCTGCTCCCTGCAATTTTGTTACTGTGCCGGCTCGATCATTGAACGGTTGCCTGGCGACCGACTGCGTTTTCCACGAAGTTTATCGCTTGGGACTCTGTGAGGTCAAGTGTTTTGAAGACAAAGCCAGTGCTGCCGAAACCATTAGGCTCACCTCCTCAACTGGCAGTGCTATGCGATAACCGGCAACACGCTCTCACCATGCGCACAGCTATCGAATCACAACGAAGAATTAAAGCAGAGATATAAAACTGCAACCGGCAGATTGTTCTGAACTGTGGCGCAGCAACCACCTTCTTCCACGCAAAAGGGACACTGAAGAACGTTTGCATTTTGTCGTGCAACAGGTTCACGCCGTTTTCCTTTGTTAGCTCGCAGGTTACTTTCAGGATCTTGTGCTGATGTGGCGTACCGACCTGTCCGGACTCGTTTTCGCCGTTCTGTGCGTGCAGAAAACTTCGCCACACAGTTATGCACTGTGTGCGACCGAGAAAGATGAG
>JGI24158J21664_10001497_pt1 | contig 26500 bp, 15 predicted proteins | sample Ectturendosymbi3_FD_21664 | JGI IMG/M metagenome (IMG submission 21664) | reverse complement strand
TTTCTCTGAGTTCTCAGGCTTATTCCATGTTTTCACTTTTGCTTCCGCTACCCGCTGAACAATTAATCGCGCATTTCCAAGCATTGAAGTGTAAGCCTTCAATGCTTTGTAAGCCCATGTAAGCATATGTATATGACCAGAAAAATTTGCCATGTGACAGCGAACAATTGTATCTCTCCACATGCTGTTTCTTTCACTATATTCCATGTAAAGTGTACACACAATATTTTTTGAGAACTTTTATATCACTCTACATAAAAATCATGTCCAGGTTATTGCTACACTTATGCAAAAATGGTGATGTTCTTACAATCTATTCTTCAAAAGGCAGGGTTCAAAATTTTCGTTACCCAAGTTATAGAGTGCAATATTGTGTATATTGTGTCAAAACGAAACACCATGATAAGCAGGTACTTGATGAGTCAAGAGAAGTCACTCTTCCACATGTTAGAAAAAGGTAGAATTTTAGGATAAAATCAATTGATCTTGCGGCCTACTAGTAACAATGCACACTTCATGTGGCCTGTGATTAAAATGGGTTCTCAACCCTTGCTTTAAAGTGAAAAGTATGCAAACTGGTTATTTATAGGTGTGTTTCACACGTGATTTTATGTGGACAATTGACATGATTTCTAAATTGGCCACTTTTGGTATTCTGCATGAAAGACAAGGAATGCCTTGGCTGCCTTAATAACTGTAAAATCATCGTGTGCATAAAAAGTTATTGCCACTGCAAAGTAGCCACAGGCCAGAATATGCAGTAGTTTATTAGCAGTATGGGATAATGCACTTACATTCTCAAAACAGTCTGTTGGGACACCAAAACCACCAGAATGATTATCATGTCAGGTGTCCCTATTAAAGAAACTGACAATAAAATACATCAGGGTAAATGAAATAAGCTAGGTAAAAAAAGGATATAACAAACAATGCAGTCAAAGGGATGTATTTGCAGGATATTCCACACAGTTGTGCAGGGGCTGTTGGGAGGTGCACCAGGTCTGCAAAAAATTGATCTGGACAGAGAAGGTATAAACCTAGCCAAAATGGAAATCTGTTTGGGTTACCATAACCCTTTCCATCCATGCAAACAAAAGGTCTGAAGCAATGCAATTATGATGAGTTGAACGGCAACAGCTGATCTGCTTGGATATCTGGAAAACCATCTCGATGTTTGTTGGAAGATGGAAGACAAGTCCACACCACAGTTGAGTCGGAGGTAGCAGTGACTGATCTTCAGCACCCTGAAACAACACAATAAGAAAGCAGCAACACAGAGAACAAACACAAAGAAAATAAAAGTGATATACATACATCACTTGCCAAATTTCAGTGACAATTCTCCACAAGGAAGAGGCAGCTAAATCTGCTTGTGAAGTGTTTTACTAGGAAATCAATTCCATGTCATGCACACATTTTCAGTCTTGTAAATTGCAACTAAAAGCTTATGGATGAAATGATGAAAAATTAAAGCAAGAGTTAGAGAAAGCATTATGCTGGTAGTTTCAAACACATACTATGACCACTATACTGTTAGTACTGAAGCCAATCTAAGCTGCAAAGCATAGGAAAATGTTGAAAGTCTGAATTATCACAAAGTTCTAAAAGCAGAGTGTGGCAGACAGGTTCCTTGAAAGCTCTACAGCAAACCTAGAGCCTTCAGTTGATTAATTAACTTGGTATAATGGCACAGAGGATCTGACTTTTTCTTTTCTAGTGGATTATTACAGTTAGAGAAACATTTATTGGACAACTGGATGAACTACATAATATGATAAAGGTTCAAGGACTGCTGTAGAAAACCTTACAAATTTAGTTAATCGCATGCTTAATTGCACCAGGGCTCACAGGCATTTATTGCTGAATGTTATACTACAGTTAAAAACATTATTTCATGCTGTTCTTTTTGCTACTCATGTTTCATGTCTATTGCATACCAATGCATCATGCCTGCCAGTTGTGGAACAAGTGCACTGACTGGTATTAATATTAAACATCTCTTCATTTCCTGCAACAGTGCTTGTTGAATTTTGGTTTATATCCCCAGCATTGTAAGTGCTCATCTACCTCATGATGCCTGTTTTGTCAGGACATTTCATGGCTTGATTAGCATCTTCATCTAACGTTTTTATCTACTCACTTTGAATGTCTGATGCTTTGGGCAAATCTTCATTTTTTCACCCAATGTAACATTTATGTATGCTTATTCCTGAATGCAGTAGCAGAACTAGGAGGGTTGGAAAAAGAAAAGACCATACCTCTAGTTTTTTTTTTCCAGGGAGCTGAGATGCAAAGGACTATTCCCTATTTTATTATATTTTCAATTAACTCGTAGTCATTGGGCTCCGTCTTCAAAAAGGGATGCCAATCAATGTTGAAAAATAGTATTGATTTCAATGCAACTCAGTGCTTCAGCCACTACATTGTCACATCCTTTGAGCTTTAGCAAGAGGTTCATGATCACAGTATATTATCATGGCAGGATTACCTTCAAAGTAATAACGAACGTGTTTGACAGCAAGGTATAATCCTATGAGTTCTGGAAAACCTGAAGCACTTGCATTGTGAAGGAGAAAAGCTTTTCGAAAAAAACGCAATTGGATGCCATGTGTTGCATGATGGAAATGCCACAGTCAAAGTTTTAAGCATCAAAAACCAGCATAGTATCTGCGTCTAAATGAGGATGAGCCAAAGTGGCATGATTGCACAGAACAAGTTTCAGGCTGTCAAATGCAATGTTGACTTACACTGTATATCAAAAACCAAAAGTGTGAAATGAGGCTTCTTTCTTCAAAAGAGCTTGTGTAGAGAAGCTGCAATGGTGACAAAGTTTGGATTTCATTGTGAAGTACATCATCTTCACAATTTTACTAAGTGCCTGCCCTTGTGGATAAAGCAAGCTTATTCTGATAAAAAAACTCTCACACATGAACCATCTGTATGCAGTAAAGAAGCTGATGGTCAATGGTCATGTAGTAAAACTTGAAATGTTGCATAGTTCCAAATACAAATTACTTGCACAAGAGGTTGGCACCTAGATTTTAAAGATATGAAGTCTTGTCAATGGATGTAATGATAATGATTTAGGAATGTTTTTTTGGTTTTGCATTTCTATCTTATCAGAAATCGTGCAAGAAAGTGTTTCCAAGGTTAAATAAATATTTTGTTGGTAGTATGCTTGGATTGAAACCCACACTATTCTTTGCTTTATGCCACCTTTACCTCTGTGGTAACATCAGCTAAAACTTGAGTGTTACATGTACCACAGACTAAACTGTCTGAAATGAATTTTGTGTGTCGGTACTTGTTTGAATAAGAGTTATTGTAGTAGGTGTTTAACTGGAACATCTTACAGTGTTTTTGCTATCATTAACAACTTAGCTGCTGGGACAGTTTGCATGAACCTTGGTTTCTAATGTCACTTAGCAACTCCATAATTTGCCAGGCGATTGAGGTAGAGAACTGTTCAAACCCTCAAAAGATGTGGCAAGTCTTCCAGTTTGCAATATGAAAGTAAAATTTGGCGTTTCAGATTTTTTGTGGGTGATGTGATGAGTGGGGTACATTTTAGGCCATTTTGGCTCGGGTTACCTTGCCCTGATCCGCAACAACTGGATGACATTTTTGACTCAAGTTTTTATTGGAAACTAGGCTAGGCTAGAATCTGAGTCGTTTGAACCTTTGATTGGCTTTACAACGTTTTGGGTTCAAAAGTTATGGCCTAAAAACAACAAATTAATTAATGAATACCTAATTAAATAATAAATTACTTTGTTGTTTCTAGGCCATAACTTTGAACCAGAAATGCTAGAAAGCCAATCAAAGGCTCAAAAGACTCAGATTCTAGCCTAGTTTCCAATAAAAACTTGAATAAAAAAATTCCATCTAGGAGTTGGGGCGCATGGTCACGTAACCTGAGTGAAAATGGCCTGAAACCTGCCCCACTTGTGACGTCACCCACAATAAATCCTAAACCCATAAATATTGTTCATTGCAAACTGGAAGACTTGTATCTTTTGAGGGTTTAAACAGCTATCTAGTCAATTGCCTGGTGAGTTATGGGGTTGCAAAGTGGCGCAAAAATAATGGCTAATGCGGGAGCTCAAAGTACAAGTATATCATACACCGGCAGCAAATGTGTTATATTCAAATACTCTCTCCACTTGGTCAACAGTCTCACTATTTTAGTCAGTATAAATCAACACAGATACTTCCCAGTTCTTTTTAAACATGAGTGAAATCTAGTTTCTTCATACCTTTTGTGACAAACAAGTAATTATTCTTCACAAGGGCACTGCGGTTAGATTTATCAGCTAAGTTTTTAACAGGAAATCGATTTCATGTAACTCGATGCATCCTTAGTCCTCAAATCTTATTCAGATGGATGTCTCCTAATTAGATTCTATTTAAATAATATTTCTGGATGCGGTGTCGTCATATTCAATGATTGTTAGGAATGCAACTTCTCAACCATCATTAATATTTGACTCTATTACAGACGATGTGCATAAGCTCAAATTTATGGAGATAAATGGTACAAAGTTGTTAAACTGTTTTTTTTATTTCATTTATTGTGATTTTTGTGTCAACTGATTGGCACAACCAGTACTTTATAAACGTGATACGTTGACAGTTGTACGTTTACCTTTTCTGTTGGCTGTCAAAGACTATCATAGGATTACCTGACATAGTTGTTGGTGCTTTGTGTAATGTCTAAATTTATGTTGTCCTCTAAAGTTGATGATGAAAAAGATTTGAAGCAAAGCAATCGAATTCACTGTAAGTATAGTGTTAATTTTGATGCTGAACAATAATTTTACTCTCACATCTGATTATGTCTTGTGATACTGTTTGTAGGTCAGAACTACTACAGTACTGTTACTGAATATGCTGAATGTATTGTAGACACACCCTTTTGCTACAGGAACTTTGCCATTTGTGTGGTTAAATTGGGACTGAGAAAAACTAAGGGTAGCTGAACACTGTTGATCGGATGTGGTTTGCAGAAGGCTTAAGCTGTGTTGCTTTATCAAAATGGAAAAAAAGTTTGGAAAAAAGCAAATTATTGTCAGTGATGTGCACCCATAGGATAATTTTGTCACTTTTGATTCCTATTTCAGTACTGTGTTGATCAGGGTTGTTGTGAAAAAATCAAACCACAAAAAAACACTTGTTTATTTTTGGATAAGCCCATTTAAAAAAAAACAATAAAACTCACCAAAGACCAACTCATTACCTCTCCTTTGAAAAATCTAGTAATAAGTAAAAACTAAAATAGGCAGGACACATGTACAGTTAACTGTAATTTTTTTAAAATCAAACAAAATGAACAGCAATGAAATTTAAAGGACTTGAAAAAAAGAGAATAATAAATCGAACAGTTTGAGTAAATTCTAATGGTTATCTTCTTCAGCTCTGTGCACTTAGTATATTTTAACCAATTGTTCTGCTTCTCTGCATCTAAACTTTTTCTGATTTTGGACCAACCAAATCATATATTGAAAAAATACACTCTATAGATGCTGAACTAGCAGGTCATGCACATAACCTTGACGGAAAGCAGCAGAGTTTGTGTAGGAGTGGTTTTTCTCTGTTTGCTGTGCGCAGGCTTGCCAAGTCTTATACACAACTTAGGAGTGATCTGACCAACACTTTGCGAAAACAGAGATGGGGTACATTTGTTTACCCTCAATTGTGAATGCTATAATAGGCGTAACAAGTTCTTATTGTGTAATTCTGAAAATAGTGATATTGCATGATGGAATAAAAATAATTCAGAATTGGATTTTTCCACTTCTTTAAAAAAAGAGCAATATCTTGTTTCTTTTTGAGAAATTCCAAAAGACCCGTTAAAAAACAGGCTTGTCTCAACCCTGATGTTGATTGATAAAAATTAAGGTGATGGAAGCAATTTGTGTGTGTTATTCCTTGACCTTGTGGTGCTCTTCCATATTATACACCAGGGGCCTCCAAACTACAGCCGACAGGCCAAATACGGCCCACTAAACCATTTTGTCAATAACGAAAGAATTATAAAGTTACAAACATTTTTTTATTTTGTAGAATGTAACATATCAAGAAACAATCACACTTCATAAGATGTCTGGCCCTTGAACTGTTATGTAACAGCATATGTGGTCCTCTGACAAAAAAGTTTGGAGATTCTTATTATACACCATTAAACAAGTTTAATGGGACATTTAACAAATCTGTTTTGTTTTTTAGTTTTAAAATTGATATGTGTGGTGTGTGTTATTGTCCTTGCATAATATTTCGTATGTTTATCATTATAAGCATCCAGGATATTGAAAATATGTTGGTGTGGTGTTCTAGCGCTGGTGCATGTTGATTTTAGTGACAACCACTTCATACTCATCAGTCTTTTGTAGTAAAAACGTTGAATGTGAGCATGCTGCAGCATTTTTTTTAATGCAAAGATGAAATTATAATACATTGCAAAACAGTCAGAATAATTGCAAATTCAAATGCATTTTAGGTGCACAGAAAACTGAAAAAGGGCACAATGATTGCTCACCCCAGTCGTGCTCTTTCAACCCTCCCCTTCCGCGTGGATGCCGACCTCTTTCGCACCAGGTTGCTGGACATCGCTATGGCCAAGGGCGGCTAGGTATTGGTCAGTATGGTTTGTTGATAAATGCTGTATGTCGGTATTTCCAACTATGGTCTGTATCAGCTAACGTTAATGTTAATGTTGGTATCCTCAACACAGCCCAGAGTATTTTGCGTTGGTTTAAATGCAACTTTTTTAAGTCAATACTCCAGGCAGACACTGTTTCGCTGTTTGTGAGCTCATCAGTGAAACACAAAGTAGAGTATATTGTGCAGTTCATCAAACTATTACTGCATCATTTTCGTTGTTTAAAAAATACGTACACATGAGTTGGGTGTATTTTTTCCCAGAACGTCTTCAAACGTAGTTGTTTGTACCCTCCCGAAACGCATATTGCATTTTGTCGTGTATATGACGTACGAGTATTTAAGTCGACTTCACTCCTGTTGCCTTCGATAACCTTACGGAACACCCGTTGTGGAGAGTTGCACAGAATCGAGTTGTGAGGACTGAGAATGTGTAATTTTACGTGAAATCGATTTCCTCTTAATTTGCTGATAGTGTCCTTGATTACCCCTATTGTGGAGAGTACTTACTTGAATATAGATATGTGCAAGTTNGAATCATCGCAAAAAGGTGAAAAGCAGAGCCCAGTCGGCTGATTCCTCAAACGCTCACAGTAAACCTGACTTTGAACTGTTTCGGTTGTATTTTGAATGAAACAATGATGCCTGCACCAGCTGTTCTTAATCTAACACACAAAATATGTGGAACTGCGAGTAACGTACATAGTAAGGTGAGGATGTGCCTTCATGAACAATTGAGCTTGGAACAACGTGCGTTACTTCTCTGCCACCAACTGCGCTAGGTCAATAACGCAAAAACGGTTTTTGAATTGCACATGCTCTGAGGAACGAATTGTGTGTGCTTTGGTCTCATGACACCTGGGCAATATTACGTCGTCCGGCGGAAAGCTAACGCTTAAATTGAAAGTAATTTTGCCAATATAAAATTGTAAAAATTTTAGCATGACGTAAGGCAACCTTTGATATTTCCGCTCCTCCGGCATCTGCCTTGACGTACCATTCCTAACAATTTTGTCAACTTGTTACCGTAACTGGGTTCGGTTTCCGTACGAGTGTACTACGATACAGAGAGTCGTAAAGCTGTGGAAATCCGGCTTTTCTTTCTTCGGGAACAAGCTCATGGTGCAACTTATAGAAGATTATTCCTTTAACGTAATTGAAATGATAACACAGTATAGCTTATCCATGGACCATGATGGGTTGTATGTACCATCACTGCAGAATGTTAGTAAAATCCTTGTTCGCGGTAAGTACCCTCACGACATGTAATATTTCAAAAATTGTTGCACTGCAAGAGTTTTGCCACGTTTTGTTTGAAGCAGTTCGAGGGGTTTGCAACAGCAAGCAAGAAATAAACAAGTCAATAATCAGTCACCACTTACCACCCTTGATAGTCTTGGTACGACGAAGACGAACACCCTTGGAACTACGAGCATGTGTGAACTATTTAAACGTCCCTTCCAGGGAACCAGTGAATGCTTGTGGAAATGCTAAGAGAAATAAACCAAGAGTAATTGCAAAGCTACCATTGAAATCGACCGAGTAGTTATTTAGCTCAGTGATTTTCAAATGAGTGCCACTTGGTTCACTACGGGTGGAATTTTTAATTCCTGGGTAGAAATTTGTTGCAGGGAGGAATTGGGGAGTAGAAGCCGTGGATAAAAAAGCCCTAAGTTTTTGTTATTTGTTTGTCAACACATAAAGTNTATTTGGTTCATAATCGTCTTTTTTTCTTCACAGTAGGTAATGTGAAGTTTTTGCAATTGTCTTTTTTCTGAATTTTGTTGGTGAGGAATTGACAGTATTTGGGTTTAAAAGGGGGGGAATATGGAAAAATTTTATGAACCACTGGTCTAGCTGATAAAGAGAGCATTTGGTTTGAGACTTTTTAGATTTTGCATACAAGTTTTTGAGAGATAATGTGTATTCTGTCATTCGTAGATTTTTTTTACGTACTTTAAAAAATGTATCCCCTACTGCATGAAATCTTCCATCCAGACCATACACTTGTTATTGTAGTGTTTCAGCCTTCATAAACAGCTTTTCAACGGTTGGCAAATGTTGTCTTGACTCATTCCGATAAACCTATAAATTTGCACAAGTTCGGCGTGAAATTAAAATTTGCGAAGAGATTTGTGATTATTTTACGCGCGGCGAAGCGGCATGAGCTGTTGAACGTCCTGCATAGCCACTTAGGTTAGACAAGCCAGACACCATTCGGACCAGCCCAGACATAATAGCCACGAGAGTTTTTAAGTTTGTCGTGTTGAGCACTCTCGTAAAGACATTAATCGCCGTTCTGGCCGTATGCTGGTTAGTGCATGAATTTTAACAAGCGTGGCTGACTATGAGAGGAGCCGTCCGTGCTATAACAACTGAAAGGTGAAATCTAGACTGCTTCAACCACTGGAACCTTTTAGCTTACGAGCGTTGGTTATGGTTACGATTTTAAAGTTTGACACAATTTTGGAAACCTGAAAAATATACGGCGTGCGATGTTCGCATTTTTGCGATAGTACGGCTTAGGTCAGTTGCAAGCGCACTGCCCTTCTGTGCAACATCTAAGCTAGGGGTTCCCAACCGTTCTCTGACCATGTACCCCTTCAGCATTTCGACCGATGTGCATGTACACCAAAAATTTTTAATGACAAAATATTTATCATGATTAACCATAGATATATTTAACTATAAACAAATGGTTTTTGAAAAAAATATTCACTGACAAATGTATAAATATTTGGAAATTAAAAATATATAAAGATATCTGCTATATTTTTCCCTTCTAATGTTAACCCCAAATGTACCCGTTCAGATAGACAAATGTACCCATAGGGGTGCATGTACCCCAGGTTGGGAGCAGCTGATCTAAGCCAAGACTCTTCCGGTGGGAATCTCGCGAACATGCAGCTTCTCCATGCTTTCAAGCTAAAACGTGTTGAGGGTTTCATTCGTAAGTGCTCGTTGCACGGCAGCTTCAAAATTAAATATGCGTCCCAGATAACTTTCTTGTGGTGATACGTAGTTTTGTTTTGCAACTGTCTGAAGCAGCGGTGGGCCCTTCAGTGCATGAAGTACCTAGAAGCGTTCTTGATGCTGCCGTTATTTTGCTCGGAAGTTCCCGCCGGGTTCGCTGCGTGATACGCTTGAGCCGAGGCTGTGCCCAGGTGTCATGAAGCGCAACACGCGGAGGTTGTCTGTTTTCGGCGCCGATTCGTTTTCGTGTTGCTTTGCTTCTCGGATATACAAATACGGATCTTCAATTTTTTAACGATACGCATTCAGCTTAAATGAGTAACTGTGATCGCACGCAGGGCACTTGTTTAACAAAGAAGTAAATCTCGGCAGTAAAAATCCATGACATTTAGCTGTAGCATCCTCATTGTCAGTTTCACTTTCACCGTAATTGTATTCGAGTTCTTTCCATTTCGTGACGCGCGTAATAAGCAGGCGCTTTCACTTCCAGGTATGCTCCAACATTTGGATGGTTCGATTCTAAAGCCTGTCCAACCTCCACCTCGGGGCGAACGGGAAGTTAACTTTTACCGAAAGATATTTGACCCGAAATGCGACGATCCGGTGCTTCTTACGCTGAGACCGTTTCTACCCAAGTTTCTCGGAATGTGGAATGCACCTCTTCCACTTCAAGGTGCGCTGGGCACTTGATCATTTGAATATCAAACACATAAATAAAGAGCCAGACTAACTGGTTCGCTTGCCTGAGAATGATATATGCTGTTTCTTTGCTTCTCACCGCCGTGGCTACTCTATTTCAGCAGCCCTGTGAAGCAGGGTGCATTAACAGCGCTAAACTGCTGACATGTTTTGTTGTGCATGTCGATCGTTTGGGATGCTCCTGTGGAACGGCACTGCTTGGTAGAAACAAATTCTATAAAGTATTTCCTCTGCTACTTGAAGGCTCCTACCTCAAGTTGGAAGACGCCTGCCGCAGGTTTCGTAATCCATCTATCCTGGATATTAAAATCGGCCGTGTTTCGTATGACCCTGATGCTGATGAACATAAGAGGTCAATAGAGATGGCGAAATATCCTCCGCTATCGGAACTCGGATTTCAACTTTTGGGAATGAGGGTAGGTGCATTTTCAGAGAATTGAGTACAAGCAAAAGGCTTGACGGTTCCACGAAGGCTGCATCAATTTCTGTCGGCAGCTGTGCGGCTCCCACGCCTTGCGTCAGACACGAATTTCACGTGCAGCGCCTGTTGAAAAGGTCTNGTTGTGGGTTTCGTTGAATATCAAACCTACTGAACGCTCTGAGAACCCCATTCAACGGTGTTGTCCTTCCGTAATTCACCAACGGTTTTGTTCTGAAACTCCAGCGATCCCCAACCGCCTATTTCCACTTTTGCCTTATGTCGTGAACGCTTTTTGAATTGCTTTGCGCTGTTTTTCAACTGCCTGGAAAGCGTACCTGGTGGTAACCGATGGCAAGCTCGTCCGCGTTACACAGTCAGAGGTTTTAAAGTCTGTGTGCTTGTTTGTCAAGGTTTCACCTGAAAAAATAGAATCGTTTAAAAGTTTGCGGAAGTTTTATTATCTTGTTGTTCCTTGCAGTAGCAATGTTTCAACAAGATGTAGGCGAAATGTGTTCAACGATACGTAACTTTTTTAACTGTTTAACGTCGTTTTGTGTTTTTTGTGTTTGCATACTGGTTGTCGCGCTCTGAAATCGCAAAAGGTTCAATTCCGCGCGTCACGAATGATTGCAATTGTTAATAGCGGAGGTGGATGCTGCACTAATTTACGGTCATATTGTAGGTACTATGAGCACAAACGTGGCAATGCGACTAGCTCCTATGTGTCTATTATTATTATAAGCACACTTGCCTGGATTGCCAACGCCATTTCAAATCGTTTCCTAAAACGACTCGTTACTCTGCTACTTCAACAGATGATGATATGTCTGATGAGAGTTTCGCCAGACTTGTTCATTATTAGCTCCTTATTTGACCAGGCTGAAAGATTGTCAAATGATGCGCTTCCCCCGTTCAATATATTCGCCGTTACGCTTTCTGTAAGTTGTCATGCAACCGCAAGACAAAGTATGCGCAGAAATGAAGTCTGAAATGTTACCAGCGATGGACGCTACATCACACTTGGTTTATAGCGACCAAAGATTTAAAATACGTAGGTGAAACAAGTCGGACTTTCGTTTCTGCTATCGTCCGTAAAGCTATGCAGAAAACAAATGGAGCGAAACAACTTTAAACGTTGTGGTTTACGAATTTCTTTTTTATTGGAAATGGCTTTCACCTTGAGGGCAAAGGCCACTGTTAATAAAGCTAAAAGTGGACTGCTGGGTGCTTTTTACAGATATCTGGTCCGTCCCCAAACGAAGCTGTGTTTTACGATAAAAAGTACGGCCGCTCTCTGACGAAAGAACGCGTTTCTGACGGTAAGGCTTTGCGTTTTGACATCTTCTACTGTGGTTATTGACAGCTGAGAACTCTACTTTGTCGTCGGCAGGGTTGAATTTGTTTTTCTCCGGCAATGCGGCGTGGAAGAAATACATTGTCAAGGCCTTCGTTCAGCGACTAGAAATGATATTGGGTTGGTTCGAGTCGCAGCAGAGGTAAAAAAAAACTGTATATTGCTTGAAATTTATGCTATCAACTAATATTTTCCAGTCATACTTTGAAAGGTTGACTTTACGCGTTATATGCTTAAACAGATTCTGAAAAATCAGTTTCGAACCGCAAGGTAGGGAAGCTTTGGCTTGTGTGTAGCGAAAGCGTATCCAGCAGCGTTTGCCACCGCAGTCGTTCAGCTGCGCCACATGAGGGCAAATGTCCTTTGCAGCAACGCAAATTCAAATCGCTTTACCAGCAAGTCGTTATCTCTCAGCGTCTGTTGATATCGTATCAAGGCTCATAACCAAACTCACAGAGAAGTGCAATCTATATGATATAAAGCGCACTAAAGGTTTATGACATTTGGATACATGTAAATTTGTGGAGCAAGAAAACGCAGGTGAAAAGATTGATTGTCAGTTTTTGAAGAAAAGTCGGAATACAAGGCAAGTTCATCGCTTGCTCTTCCGTTATTACAGGTGATGTGGCAATGCAATCTGACACGTGCTTTGCGGATTCCTTTGCTAACAGCAATCGCAGAAGACGGTGCTGCCCAAACAATCGACAAACAAACAGTTCCAAACGATTCGTGAACAAAACGTCACAGCTTGGTTTCGAGGCTGCAGTAGCAATACGCTTACAGTAACAGTAGCAATATGTACTCTGAACGCGCTTTGCTGCAAAAGTTGCCCCGTTTACGCGTCCAGTCTGCAGAATGACACACTTAAAAAGAATATGTAAGATTAAAAGGAGATAACATTTACAACACTTTTAACGGCAGTGGCGCTGTAAACTAAGTTATGTATCAGTCACGTGACCGGCTGCAGGAATAGCAACTACATAGTTCCAATATTTCAGATTTGTAAAACAACACCACGGTGAAGGTTAATGAATAAACCATGATGGTCTGGTTTGCTCCATCAATGGTTGCAAATTGCCCAGCTTCCCATCGTATGGTGCTCCTTTGTGGTTGTGATTGGTTTGTGCTGATTGCGAGGTGTAAGATGTGCTAGGAAGTTTCAGATTGCAGCATGAGATTGTCTTCCGTGCCGTAGCGACGCAGTCACAGCAGGTTCTAATCAATTGCCTGGTCACATGATTAACATATTCTTCGCGTGCCCAACGCCAGTGTCTTCGCAATTTTATCCTGTTGTTTTCCGCTTTGAATGTGCAATTCTCGCATGCTTGCGGCTGGTTTGATACTGCCTAACACCAGCGTAGTGGTGATGCCAGTGGTTAACTACCGAAGAGCTTTCAGTAAATATTTCCTAAGTGAATACGGTCGCAATGTTTGCAATAAGGCTATTCACAGATTTTCAGTTTTTGTGCACGGCAACTGTGGTTGTTGAGAACAATTTTAAGCTCATAAAACCGGTGAAACACAAAAACGTATCAAACGTAGCTTCGTTCGGCCTTAAGCCTGGCCTAGCGACTGGAAAAAAGTTATCTAATTCTTACAGTTAACAATTCGTCCTGGTGTGCACGCCTGGATTCGCTGTGGACATTTTCTGGTGATTGGTTTTCAAAGGTTTAGATGTTTCCACTTATAAATATTTTATAACACCTGTTGTAGGTTAAGAGTTAAAGAAGCATCATTTCTCTGTGTTTTTGAGAAACACGTTTGCTGATAGCTTCTACTGCGTTTAAATCGATAAGCGACGTTTCAAACTTGATTTGAAGTTAAGCGTACCATGTTTAAAGGTTTGAGGTTGGTTGTTACTCTTCAGGTTATAAGGGTGCAAAACGCCTGCACCGATTCCAAGCCCCTACCAATAAAGCAGTGATTCTCAACCTGGGGTTCGAGAACCCCCAGGGGTTCACGGGAAGGGTCCCAGGGGTACTTGGATGAGATTTGAGTTTTCATGTATTGCTATTTTTTTAATATCCTGTACTAAAAGAAAATGCGTACCGATTGAAAACTCCATGTAGATTTTGCCTAATTTTTAGTTGTTGTGATGCAACTTTGCGTTGTTGTGATGCTCACAAAACCAAGACCTTTCTCATGCCAACTCACACTGCCTAGGCAGCTTCCAGAACACTGTCAACAGTTCATGGCTGAACACCCACACTGCAATCTGTGTATAAGAACCACCCAACCTTAACGTAGGCAAGGACGAAAAATTACAATTGAAAAAACTAATGCGACTCTTGATGTGTAAAAACTTGCCAATGCACCCCTTAAAGCTGTCTGAATGGAACAGCACACTTTTTTTGTAGTTGAACTAAGCATTCAGCGGTTCTGTTCACAGAGATGAGGTGTGATGATCAGTTCGTTATAATTTGGTGTTCTGAACTTTGCGCCGTTTGTAAATTTCTTCCTTGCGTTTCTTAAGCTGTGTCTAAACAAGATTTCAGGATTGCGGATGCGTAGAGCTACTTACCAACTTCCCATTAAAATTTTGCTGATCAATTCTACGGCGTCACCTTTGTGGAGACTGCTGTAATTATTTGAACACAGATATGTGCAACTCCGAATTATCGCTAATCATGAAAGCAGCTTGCAAAAAACCTAGAGCTTTTCATTGTGTTTTTGAGTAATTATTTTGACGTTGTCAGCATCTCACTTCGGAGTGCATCTTCATATGTGGTAGAGAGTGTATGTTTACCGTGTAGATGCCTGGTCATTGGCGTAACAAACCTACAAACTACAATTTATGGTGCAGCTACACGATTTTCCTTCACAACCAACAATTTTTCTCAAAACTATTGCCTGAAAGTTGACATTAAAAACGTATCTGGTCAATCCCTTTTATTCTTACCCAGTTATTAACATATGCAATTGAAAACTGTATGCTTTGGCCCCTATAGTAATGAACAGCCTAAATCTATTTTAGATAGGATATAAAAAGTTGTTGGCCCATTAAAAATCGTATGATATTTTTGCTAAACAAAGCAAAACTTTGATATCCTCTGGGGCCTGTTACGACTGTGCATCTGGCGCACAAACCGCAGACTCTTTCGCTAAGGTTTCGATGTTTTCTTTTGCAGATACCAATTTTATTCGTCATCGTTGTTGCTCATCTACGAAGGCGAGTTCGTGGATGGATCATCGGACTCGGACGAGGAGTTCATTCACAAGTACCGTCAATTGCAACTCCCGTCCATGCACGCCGAGAGCTACCTGGCAACTGTTCGCAGGTTCCTTATCAAAGGCCCCGAGGAGGAAAGAATAACTGCTGACCCAGGTTGGTTAAAACAGGCTGGAAGCACAGGCGTCGCGGCGCACCGCTTGTTTCAATTCAACGGCGCGCGTGGTTCAGACAGGAAGAATAGACAGTTTTGCAAAAGTGACGAATTCTGTTGTACGTGCTTTCTCTTTTTTGCAACAAACAACTCTTTTCATAACATTTGACGGATTTCCCGCTGTGCACGTCACGTAAAATGGCTGAACTTTTCTTAGCGCCTGTGGGTCTATGTTGCATTTTGTGATGAGTGCAAAAAACACGACGCACCACTAATGGTGAGAAAAAGCTGGAAGTTCCTGTGGCAGGGCCGCTTCGAAACAACGTCGATTTGCTTAGAACCGATGGACAAAGCAGACTACTGTTTTTGTTGAGGATTAAATTATGTCTTGTTTGTTATATGTCAATTGCCATTTAGCCTTGGGTATAGTTGAAGTGTTTGGGAGTGTGAAGTGTTTTATCAAGAGTGTGAGGTTTAATGAAATCTTTAGGAGCACTTGTAAACTTAAACAACGTGGGTTGAATGCGACCCAGCAAAGAGAGCAGTGGTTGGTTCTCGGTGAAAAAACAAGCTGCTGTTCAGCCGTTGCAAACAAAGACTTTTTCAAACATGTGAAACCTTCCGGCATAAGCAACAGCAGTTAATAAGTGTCAAATAGTAAGACCAGTTTGTCGGTATGGTTGTGCGACACGTTGAAAAGTTGCGTATGGTTGTGGTTCGGTTCGATTTTCTGCGAACGGCCTGCACCGATGCTTAGATCTCGCACACGCTAGGCTACAATGTTCGCGCCAAGCATGAGCTGTGGGGTGATTCGACACGAAACGTGACGATTTACACGGTCAAGTGCTTGTCAATAGCTTCATGGCATCGAAGCCTAAGTTTGCATTGGAGGTGTGGATCAGTGTTTAGCTTTTAGTCACAGTTATCGCGCAACCGCAGTTTTTAGATCACCGTTACCCTTGAAAAACAAAAGCTTACTTTATCACGCGTTTGGAGCTTCTTCGCAACGACGTCATGTTGCAAAACTACACCACTTTTGCTATTCTGGCGCAGTTACCATTACATCCTTCTGCATTGCCATGCTTAAAACAACCGTACTGGACTGTTCATGTTGATTCTTGTGTTGTTTTTTTTTCAAGCAAACAATAAAGCTGCTGGTATGGGACTTTTCTGTGTTTTTGAGCATGCTTGACGCATCTCTTCCTGTTATTGTTCATGTCGTTGATGCTGGCTCCTAGTCGGACGTGGTATTTCATGAGTTCTACTCGACTGTGAATTGTAAAACTCACTCAATTTTATCTGGTTTTGCTATTGGTTTAACCCTGTGCAACAGAGTTTCTTCATTTGTTTTGGCTGTTGGCCCCCTCAAGAATCTGGTAAAACCTACGCGTCCCTATCACGAAAATTTTCTCTATACACACTTGCAGTTACATCCTGTGACTCCACAATGCACGATGCTACAAACTGATTACGTCACAAAAAACTCGATGTTGAAAAAGAATTTAGGAATTTTTCCTGGCGGTCTGTTGGCGAATGGTTAAAATTGGCAGCTTTTCCAACTTTTATGTCATATGTGGAGACATGTTCAACTACAATACTTCCAAATAACGGATTTACCAAGACATTATTGAATTAATGGCGGAAGTATTTTGAATTTAATTCTTGCTTCATTTGTGAAAAAATGTTTCATCAGCGTAAGGTTCTGCTTTAGATTTAAATCGTTCATTACGGTTTAAATTTTCACGGCCCTCTTAAAACCAAATCGTGTGGGTTTCAGTTTAAAAATCTGTATTTGACATCGCTCGTGTGTTTCAACAGCTTGTATTGGTTGTACTTGCTGCTGTCGGTTTTTGTTCTCGGTGACGTCAGCAACGATGCTGCTGGGGCGCATATTTGTAACAGGTCGTACAAACGCGAGGATATCTTGGCCCGCTTTTTCTTTGCCACCAGTAATCACCTTAAACAGGCTTCCTGCAACTCTACCATGCTGCCCCTGGCAGCTGTCTTTTAAGATGAGGGAGATAATTAGCGCAGTGCAAGGTAATTGCTTTGATTAAATTGCAATCGCCTGAAGCGTTTACAATCCTTGTTTGTACACAGTTGTCTGTCAAAAGCTTTGGGTCTTAGTGTTAAACACTAGATTCACAGCTTTGGCAGACAACTGTGTACAAACTAGGCGTTTTACCAAATTTGCGCCAATGTCATCTGCTGAAGAGAAAGCAAACGAAAAAAAGTAGATAGTTGTCCCTTTCTTCGGACGATAACTGTTGCGTAGACTCCCCAAACATTCTTGTAGCTTAGAATTAACTACACATCTTTGCGCTGTTGACCAACGCGCGAGCGATGTAACATCTTAGTAGTTCAATCAATGAATGCCAGGGGATATATTTTCTGTAAAGCTTCGGTTAAAATAAGGACGCCCAAGCATTTAGCCTCCTACAATTAATATTCTAGTGTTTTCGGCACGCCCAAAGTTAGTTGTATCGTTTTTCAGGTGACCTACAAATATTTTTTAACTTTGCAACATTTACTTTAAAAAAATGCAAATAATGCAAAGGTCCGGACGAACGTCTTTCGAAGTATCTATTGATTAAATGCAATGAAAGAAAAGAGCTTGTGATTCTCGAATATAGGGGGCACAAACATCAGAGGTTACGCTCTGCCTATTGTTGTTGCCATTATATACTAGTGTAACACTGCAATAACTTTTTTAAAATTAAATGTTCTAGTGATTAATTGAATACAATCGGGCCTAATAGTTTTAAGTAATTATTTTGTGATCCAGTTTGTGTCAACTAATGCTACTAAAAAATAAAAAGGGCGCAATTTGCATCCCTGTTTTATTCAGCATATGTGCCTTACGTTAAATTTATTTATTAAACCTTCAAACCATGCTTACCTCAAACGGATTCGCAATCTTGACACAGTCCGTTTTGTCCTGGCATGACTTGACTCAGCGCTGCAAAGCCCCAACGTATAGCAAAGTTCAGTAGTTGATGCGAGAGAGAGAAACCTGTTCGACTGGAGAAGTTGCGGTCTCGAATTCTTCACAGATCAAAGTCAGGAAGAACAGCAGTGTGCAATATCAACGTTTAATTCGCTTTAAAGCAATCAGTGAGTAATACTGACTGAAACAGACATATTAATACAAATGCAGGTGCCCGTGCAAGACCTTAAAATTGGGTAAAAGCCACCCGAAATAAGAAAAAGATCATTTTGCTCAAAACGTGTTTTCACTCTGTTTTGAACTAATCCAAACAATTTGGCGTTTCGCGACACCACGCTGCATAGCATGACATAAAAGCTTTAGATGATTGGAAAAACATACAATGTTATCTTTATCGTAGAACAGTTTCATAATCTCAGCGCAACCCAAAGAGATACAAATAACTTAACGTCGATACATACAATTCCCTCATTGGCCACCTCGTGACTTGTTCAGTCACGAAACCTGAGCANCTGATTTCTCTTTAAAATGACGTCGACAGGCATGTAACATTGGCCTGGTCACGACTCACTAAGGGAGAAAACTTCATGTGTTTGGTGACGTATTCTCCCCAGAAAAAGTTGAACCTGAAAACGTGCTTTTGTGTTTAGCGTACTGACTGATTTCATTGGAGTGCCACCCGCAGTTCCTGTGATCCAAGTTGTAAAATCACCTTAAACTGATAAAATAGAAACGCGCTTTCACCGACACACCTCGGCGCCACCATTACCGTGTGAGAACGATCCAAGTACCCTGCAATAGTTGCAGCATGCCATGTTGACGAATTCGAAAATGCATACAAAACAGCAAACTTCAGACGATGCGCACTTTCCACACGAATATTTGACGATTACTCAGAGAATATGTTCTAATGACGTTGAACCGATTGACCGTCTCTTGACACACTGCGATATGTTCGAGTTAAGAGATTCCGGCAGCTGCTTTCTCGATGGTAATCAACGCGAGGCTTAATAAGAAATTGCTACCTTTTTAAAAAGGCTATCTCTCATAATGTCTTGAGCGAGCCCCCAGACTGGTGAGTAGTGTGAAGATGTAGTGATGCTGGTGAACACCACGCTGGATATTTTACTAACTTTAATCGCAAACCTTGTTGCAGTCGGTGGCGAGCTCTGAATGGCCCAAAATAAAAAGCGATTTAATTAAAAGTGATGTTGTTACGATTACTTCTGCTTGTGGATTCGAGGCGTATGATGAAAAGGACAAAACCATCTCTGATTTACAACGCCATTCAATGCCGATGATGTAGTAATTAAATCCAGAATGAATCTGAGTGAGGACCGTTGTGATTAAAGGGAAATAGCCCTGCAAGCGAAGGGTGGATCAAATTCAGTCGGGGCATTCAACCACTTGGAGCAAGGCGTTAATGTTCCCGCGAGAGTTCAGGTGTAGATTCTAATTTCGATCCCAGCGAACAGCATATTATGTCAGAATGGTATCAGTGGCGTTCAAGCCGTGGGACGTCTTACTTAGCATGGTTGCAGTCACAACTTTGTTGGGATTTGTTTGCGGATTGAAGACTCCTGGGGAATATGAAGCATGTTACGATCTGAAGATGTAAAATCGGGAACTTGGAATTGGTCACGCACGGCTGTCGCCAACCCCTGTCTGTTTCAGTCTGGGCTGCACTGGACATCACAGTGATGCAGTTCTAACCATCTTTTGTACATAATGTAAGATGACAAGCACTTTGACTGAAATATGCGAGATTCATGTTCCAGATGAATATCAGGCTTTGAAAGTGTCTTATCTCCACCAGTTCATGTAAATGCCACCTTTTAATTGCTGTGTCCCAACGTGGCTAAAGCCTTTGCCAACATTTAGAAATCTTCCGCTGGTTTATCTTCGTAGTTCACGCTCATGTACATGGCCAGATAAGGTAGATAGCTAATCTAATGCCAGCGTAAACACCTTTTCTCAACTGCATTTCTTCCGGTCAGAGGTGCATGACATATGTCTTTGCTTGCGACGTTGCAAGCAACATGAAGAAGATTAGCCTCTGTGGTCCCTGTTTGTATACGCTTTCACTAGATCTACTGATAAACGATATGCTGAGCCACATGTGTGTAAGTTATGCCTCTTTCGCGCGATGTGCTTTGACTGTATTTAGGCTTTTTCGAAACATGTCCCCAAATAGTTGTCCGCTGTTTGTTGCGCTTCGCTTTTTAGGCCTCGCCCCGGTCTTAACATGGTGCTTATCTTTGTTTTCGTGGCATTTGGTTCACACTGCATTCCAGTCGCGATTCAAACATAATTAAAGCTCTTCCTGAAGTGGATTGAATGCGACTTATTTGCAAGCGTGTGATTTTATCGAGGCATAACGATCAAACTCGTCACCGGCCGCCGTTATTCCGACTACTCTAATTGCTGCAGAGTTCCAACTTCCCACTCATTTTGAGGGACAGGTTTCCGTGACACCAGTGACGCCAGCATTTCGCTTGAATGCTGCTTTATTCTCTGATGTCCAGTTTCTTGAATTACAGTAGTAGTTAACGGTAGCCGTCAACTGGAAATACACTTTTTGTTTCGGGCACTTCCAGCGTGGAAGAGCGCCGTATCTCATACTAGTTGTGATTTTTTGTGTTGTGAGAAAAAAGATCGATTGCACAGATGTCTTGGGTAGTTCTGCTGCTTACCTTTTGTCCCCGGCCAGCGATTTCTTTTTTTTTTTTTTGGTGAGAATTTGTTTGGTGCAACTGCTTTTGTTGATGTCACCTCTGACTCGGGGCAATGCGGACTCGCGTTGCAGGTACTGTTGATTAGATTGGGGTTGTGACTGAGGTGACCTTCTCTGCTTAGTAGAGATATGAACCAAGCCAGTTTTAGAGGCACAGTCATCACCAAAAAAAACAAACATATTTCGTAGCCTTTGAAGCATTGGAGCCTAGTGCCGTGACGGCGCCTCAAAGAAATCATCGTTAGTGCACCTCAACGGTATTGATTCCTTAACACAGTGGTTCCCAAACTGGGGGTAAGTTCGGGGGTAATATGCGATTCTTCGAGGGGTAATATGGAACCAGAACCACAATGTTCTTCTATATTACGAGCGATCACTGCGAAATATAGTGGGTAATAAGACATAGTTGCTACCTTGATTTGGGTAACGGCTCGAACAAGTTTGGGGACCACTGCCTTAACACATTTTCTCGCGTAGGCCAATCTATTGAAGTTCTTTCCAGGTTTGTAGCAAAAGTACAACGCTGCAAATGGTTACTCCCAGCCTATTGCCCTGTCACGTTCGAAGAAGTCCTGTCCTGGTCATTGTTTAATTGTTTTCGTTGTCGCGCAGAAACAGAGTGTGATGAGAAAACAGACTCCAGCCTCGAAACGAAGAAAGAAATGGAGGGAAGCGGGAGCGACAGTGGCAACACTCCATCGTCGACCGATGTGACAAATGTCACCGAGTCGGGTAAGACGAACGGCACGCTGCCCTGCGCACGTATCTCAAGCATGAGTTGCCCGAACTAGACTAGAATGCAACATGGGACAGTGACCCTGTATGCGTTCATGTAGGGCAGTGGTTCCCGAACTTTTTCTGATCGCGTACCATTTGTGGGTCCTGTACTGTCCACACGTACCACCTTGTACCAGGAAAAGTCAATGTGCCAAATATAATTCGATCAAAATTAAGTTTGAAAAACCAGAATTGACACAAATTCAAGATGAACAAAATGACTGTGACAAATTATAATGGCCATTTTTAGAAAACAACAAGGGAAGCAGGCTACACAAAAAATCAGGAATTTATTAACAGAACCCGACAAGTAAAAACTATAGCTGTGAACATATTTTTTGTGAAGAAAACAAAGTAAGTCCTATTCGTGGACCACCTTGGAGGCCTTTGCGTACCACTAGTGGTACGGGTGATTGCTGACAGGTCTTTCGTACCTTGCATGGGAATCTTTATATTAATTGAATTATTGATGCATGTGATCGTGATGCGATTCGCTTCCTTCGCAAACGAATTCGCTGGACTTGTTTTTTACCGTTTGATTGCGTAAATCCTTTAAAATGCGAGGAACATACGCAGATTCTCACCATCGTGTGGTATGGGATGCGGTGATGAGATTTTTTTTTCACTAGCCACAAAAAAGTCGTCAAATATCGCTGAAAGCACTCCGCATTACTGCTATATTTCGAGCGATAATTATAACCCCTTCTATCTCGGAGTAAATACAGTACCAACGATTTCACATACGAACGTTTTTACATACACAGCGCATTTCGTTTTGTTAGAAGACTTGTGTGCAACAAAAGTGGTACGATCTGGGCTCATCCTTGCGTTGTGATGCGAAATTCATAAATGGACTTAATTTTTTGCGATTCCCCACCTGCCTGTTCTTTTGTAACTCTGGTCTTGGTTGTCTGACTGTGAAACTGAGGCGTTGTCCACGCTGCGCCGATAACACCCGAACTAGCTAGGCTCGGAGTTCCTAACCTTTTTCTGACCGCGCACTCCTTCAGCATTTGACAGATGAGCAGGTACCCCTAAAAAATGTTTTGACGAAAACGCTAAGTAAAATAACAAAAATCCACTGAATTTTGATTAGAACTTTTCGATCTTCAGAACTACAAAGGTAATGATTTTTGAAAATCTATTCACTGATATATGTATAAATATTTGGAAATAAATAATATGTAAATATATTTTTCCCTTTTATTGCTGACCTTAAATTTACCCAGGTTCAGATTGTACCCCAGGTTGGGAACCCCTGAGATAGAGGCCAATGAAATCTCACCGGCCAGAGAAGCTTCCTTTTGTGTGGCAAATCTTTTCGTGAAAAGCTGTTGCATGAAAATTGGCAAGTTACCATCATGCAGCTGTTGAATCGCAGTTACAAAGTTCGTTTCCTCTGATTATCGTCTGATGCTCTCAACATGAGACTTGGACAACAAGATAATTCTTGTTGTCTGATTATAGGAATTAGAGCGAAATGCCGGCAATTCTAATCTAATTTGTGAAAAGCTTCTTCGTTCTAATTTTATTTCTAATCTAATTTCCGGTTTTACCGAGGATGCTGTTTTGACAAAGAGCGTATTTCAGCAAATGATACAAGAATGCATCTGGCGCAAGGAAAGCAGCGCAACGAAAAGACAAAAGTTCCATGCAACAATCGCATTACGTCACTTAAACCAACCGTACGAGTCATAGTTAGGTAATGTGACGAACAATGGCTAATACCTACCACCCGCATATGACAGCAACATCGGCTCAGTTGGGATGAGTTTTCAGCCACCCAGGCGAATTGTACAGCGCGAAACGCACCAGCCTTGGCGTACGAAATCTATGCCACTCTCATAATTGTGCGAATGAATTCCGATTTGATACGAATTGAAATTGATTTGATTAAATGTAATTCTAGCTCGGAGTTCAGTTGAATTTCCAATTTTCGCGAATTAGCTCTAATTAAGTTCTAATTGAATTTGGAAAAGCTGAAAAAGTTATAGTTGTCCAGGCATATTCCACATGTCGTTGATTGTCAAGAATTCGAATGTTATTTGTAATTCAAGACGTTTCCAGTAGTAGGTTTCGTTCGTCTTTGAACGGCTGTGTTTTGCCATTTGATGTTGACTGACCACGAGTACTTTTTATCAAATCAAAACGTAATTCTGAGAAGCTACTTCACCGCTATGTTGAAACTTTCATGGCATTTACTGAAAGTTGGTGTCATCACATGGTTTATTGATACATTTTGTGGCTGTTTTTTCGTATGTATGTTACGATTTTTTAGCTCCCATGAACTCTATTTTAAAAACTTAGTTTTCAAGAGCTTCTCACAATATTAAATATAACGGACTGTTACTGCGCCATGCACGCAAACTGTTCACCCGTTGAAGGACAGGTAGCTGAAGCAGTAAACTGAATGCAGAAGGTAATAAGTTCACCGTCTTCAGTACGCTCCACCTGTGCTTCATTTACAATATACATCTACATTCTCTCTATACGCGAGATTCACCTTTACATTTGTGATGTTTACGAATGTGACTTAAAACTTATTGCTCATTCGCGATTTTCAGCAACAAAGTTTTCATAAAGTCTGGTACTTGCTTAAAAGCTGAACCCTAGTCATACATTTTAAAAAGAAAGTGTATTTTCGCCTCTGCGAGGGCGGTAGGACACAGCACCGTAGGGTGTGCTACTCGGCATCAACCCTTCATAATTACTTTGCGACAAGTCACCTACACTTTTCGTGAACGTTTCGTTAATAGGAGACCCGAGTTCCGTGAGTGATATTTTTTGCGCGAACAGCGCTTGTCACTCAAGCGATCGTTAGAATCTAGAATCAAGACGGCTTGCACAGCTTGGTTGGTGGAAACATCACCTGGTGTTTTGAAGGTTTTACGTTTTGCTTGTTCCGGCCAAGACCCATGAGATTATTGTAACCCGGTGTGCCCGGGGCTGCGGGAAACAGTTGCTGTTTGAATCCAGTATCGCTTACGCGATCAGAGTATGCATTGACTTTGTATTGTTGAGAAACTGCTGTTTGACCCCAGTCGCGGCCCTGCGTTTTTATCAAAGTAACGCGCTTGAGTCATTTAATCACAGGTATCTCATCAACGAGAGCTTCTCAGGCATTTTAGACCAAAGTTACCAAGCGGTTTTCAGGTTGATTCATGCGATAATAATACTTTTTCTCATACCTGCGTGTGCTTTCGCAGTTGTACACTGTAGGCCAGTGCTCTTCAACCTTTTTTGTTATGGTGCACCCTTAACTCATGCACCCTATTTATTTAAATCCATGTACCCTATTTACTGACACGTCCCCACCTAATTGCACCCATGTCTGTAAGTACCCTGGCCTAAATAAGCAAGTACCCTAATTCAGTAACTCAGCTGCATATTTCAATTAATAATGGCTCATTGTCTGTTGCTTATTAATCACAAAAAATCTTACAACAATTAGCTTTACATGGTCTGATGCTTACGCACCACACTTTAGAATGTGCAAAGTCTGGGTTAAATTCTGAAAGTCATTGGTTGGTTAAATGGTTCATTTTTGCTAACAGAAAGTTTTGTAAAAAGTATCTGTTTAGTGTGACAAGTTTGTGATGCACCCTTGCGAACCATTTCGTGGTGGTGCACCCCAAGCATGTTTTGGTGCACCGTAGGGTGCACCGTGCACACCGGTTGAAGAACACTGCTGTAGGCTATTCTGGCGTGGCTTCAGTATGATCTGCTACGAACTCATGGCACGAATCCTGTGTAAGTTGGTTGCGGTGTTCAGCAGAGTTGGCATTTTTTTGCGTCCCATGCTGCTAATATGAAGTAGCCAACGTGCCTGATGGTACTTTTTATGATCAGCTACAACTCGGTGATTTTTCTTTACAACACGCACTGTTTATTGTGAGCGTTGAAAGTGTGCAATTGCTGTTTGCTGGCAATGCAGCCCAGGCTACTTTTACCTCCAGGCTGTCGCATACTCTTGCCTCAAGCGGGTTCAAATGCGGCCATCGTAGGTAGTAAGCTCAGCTGCCCATTAGATTGTGACGCATCTAAATGTACCTTCTCTTTCTCAGTCAGGATATGACGACGTGTGTGAAAGTTGTTTGCCTCTGTGGCTATACACCCATAGTTTTATATAGTTCTTTGGTTCCGACTTGCTCGGCAAGCATAATTGACGTTCCAGGAAGCGTATTTTGGGTATTTTATCCTCGTTCTCGTTGAAAATTCAGTGGTTACAGCCTCACGCCCCATGAGACATCCACTGTATTTTGGCTGCTATCAAGTCGGTCTGATACGAAATAGTTTCTACTGTAAGCAAACTTTAGCCTTGCGGCAAGCTTCTGAGGAATCTGCCTGCTTCCTGCTTTCATTCTATGAAAGCAGAAAGCATTGCAAGCAGAAAGCTTTCATTCTATGAAAGCAGAAAGCAGGCAGATTCCTCAGAAGCTTGCCGCAAAGCTAAAGTTTGCTTACTGTCTTCGATCCGTTGAGAGAATCCCTGCCACTACTGTTTTCCGCAAATGTTGTCATTTACCGAAAGAACTATGATACAGGAAAGGAAGAATTGACGAACTGTCCCACCATCAAAGAAGTTGTGTTTGGAACAAGGAATAACTAAAAATTA
>JGI24158J21664_10001496_pt1 | contig 26524 bp, 19 predicted proteins | sample Ectturendosymbi3_FD_21664 | JGI IMG/M metagenome (IMG submission 21664) | reverse complement strand
TGCGAAAGTGATTGATTTACGCAATGTGGTCCTGTGAAGCATTGGGTTCATTGCAAATCGATATCGCATTCCCCCCCACCAAATTAGCCTGTGTCCGCTACTGGAAATTGCGTTAAGGTGTCAAGTAATTGAAATCTAATCGCCAGTAATCGAAGTATAACCGGATAAACTTCTCAAGCAAACAAAGAAGGTTTTACTTTACAAAATCATCCCGAGGGCCGGATTCAACATCGCAAGGGGCCTGTTTTGGCCCGCGGGCCGTATGTTTGACACCCCTGGGTTAAAGCCTCCGGGTTTGATGTAATCAACCGCTTTTATTACCGAAACCAGTATATTTTGCAGGGGTGCTGGTGAATATTTGATAACAAGCGCATATTTGTGAATCACACATTGACGCGATCTTTTATTTCAAGAGCAAGTTCTTTCACTTGTTTCAAAATGTCAGAACGTGAGTCCAACATAGCGTGGATGCCTGGCATGCTCAGGCTCTACACGTTGTTACAAAAAATCGTTGTAAAATTAGTGTTGCTGAGAACAACGTTGCATAAAACACCATGTGGCTTCCTAATGGCGTTGTTAGCAGCCGAGGCAAAGCGAAATTTGAAAAACTGCGTGAAGCTATCGCACTTCACGACCATGGTAAGAATAAAAGTGACAAAATTTATCCCGTTACAGTATGTTCCTTCCTGTCTTCAGGCTACATCTCCAAACCACTGCTGGATTTCAGATTACAACTCTTCTGCAATTACAGCCAAATGAGTTACACTTTCCCACCTGTGAAGCGGCCGTTTTGTTCCTCTTTGGTTTTCGACATGAGACGTTTAGCTCTTTTAGGTGATGAACATTACAAATTTCATTCTTTCCAAGGCGGTTTCATTGAAGAAAAACGTTGTTTCTTAGGTTGCGGCTTAAGATGCTTAGCCTAGACTGCCAGTCACGCGTAGCACCTTACTGCGCGGCGTGGAGTGGGAAATAAGAATTGGATGAGGTTCGATGCGCAGCAATCAAACTCCAAAAAGCAGATTTAATTTTATGATTAGATTTTAGGATTTGACCCTAATTGAAAGTTAGAGAGAAAAACAAAAACACGTTGAAGTTTATTTTATGAAAGCATCAGTGACCTCTTAAAAATGTTTTTTTTTTAATTATTAGATAGCATAGATACATTTATTTGGTAGACCCAATCCTGATATTTCTCGACGATAAAACTAACTGCGTGTGAATAAATCAAAAAAGGCGATAAAAATTATACTTTATAACTTTTACCGACTGATCATTTTCATCAAAACCAGCGGCAATTCGGAGTAAGTCAGAATATCGTATTACTTGAAATACAGCACCGACTGAAAAGGTGGTTGATAACCTGGCATTGGAATATCAGAGAATGGATCCTCTGTGAAGCTGAGAGTTTATTTACCTGTATGGGCATGCTGTGACAGCTGCAAGGATTGCACCTAGCTAGCAAATACTACAAACGGCACTGCCAAAATCAGAGCTAGAAGTAGCAATAACCGCGGTTGTGCCAAAAAGCACAAACGAAAAGCAAATCTGATCGTCTAACCTCCCATGATTTTGCTTAGCTTCCAACGGAAAATCAAAACCTTTGAGAGATTTCATTGCATCTTCAATGCAAACAGTGGCACGAAGGCACAACTCATCCACTTGAATTTCGGCCTGAATGACGTATAACATGAATGTTATCTTTTTATCACGAGCGTCACGCTATAAAAGGCCTTCAGTACAAACACACTGGGATGAAATTAGAGAAGACATACACACAAAAGAAATTTTACAAGATCTTTTGTCACTCATGCTCCAAGGCGCTGCTTAGACAGTTGACAACTCTGCACATCACGAAACAAAACTATAACCAAGTGCGATTCGTCACAAGGACGTTTTACTTCGTCGGGAAATAAATGTAATTACATGACTTATCATGAACGCACGAAGTCGCACCAATTTGTCTTTACACAAGCCACTTTTCGATAACAAAATTGAATGGTCGTAAAAATATACATTGAGCACTCATTTTATTAGTAAATATTGATAGCAATTATTCTACCAACCAACCTCCGCCAATGCAATATCTCCCGTAAGTTTGTATTCATCTTCAGGTGAGGTTGACGGTAGATTTTCTCTTAAAGACTGGGCGGCAGAAAAATCATGAAAACCGGAGCTGGCACCACAACTCGAGAAATTGCGTTCCAAACCCAATTTTTCCTTTGTCATTAGAGAAGCAGGCAGAAATTTAGGTACTGACCCTCCGCCGGATTCCAGCGAAGTGCTGCTTGGTCTGCTGTAACTTAAATAGTCATACTCGCTGATTCGTAGACTCGCGCAACCTGGGGGGTAACCGCAGAAGAAAACAGACCCGAACACCTGAGCAAAAGCAAGTGCCTCGTCTCTGGCTGCTCTGCACATGCTCGACCAAGAAACGTGTTCGATATTGGCGGCGGCACTGTCCTTCGCGTCGGCTTGTGCGTTGCGTTTATCAATGCGGCTTCTGCGACTGCCCCAGTCGCGGCTTCCTTGTTTGGAAAAACGGGGAGTTTGGGACAACCTGTGTCTCGCTTCTTTCAAATGACGAAGTTTTTGCTGATACGCCGCAACTAGGAACGCCTTCATTGCAAGTTGCGCTGTCACAAACAGAATACAAAAGTAAAGGAAAAACGCAACGGTCCCAGATAACGTCTCATACTTTTTCAGACTTCCTTTGTTGCCCGCATTGAGTGCGAACCCGAATGACCATCTGGCTGTTTGCTGCAAAGAGTCGATGTACGATGAATGGTTGAGCCAAACGTATCCGAAACACAAGTAAGCGAAGGCGCTCATTAGCATAATGATGGTTATCAGTAGCATAGATATTGGGATCCCATTTGACTTCAATGCACTGCACAGTGCAGATAGCTTTACCAAACAATTTCTTTGTTTCGCATGCCAGGATATCGCTAAATAAACGCCTTTGATGACAACTAACACAGTCCACGCACCCAGCAAGTAATGAGTTTGAGCCTCGTTGTCGATGACCTTTTGCAAGTAATCGGCATAGTCTTTCTCTAAGTGACCGGTATTTTCAATGTAGCGAGCTGAGGCCAGAAGGTTTCTGCGCTGCATAGTGGCTGCCACTAAGTAAATAACCACCGTCAACCACATGGCCACATCCGCGACAACCAAGCCTTTGGCGTAAGGAAGCAACGAGCTTTTGCGAAGCTCTTTGCGATGTTCCCGAGTGGTGGCCACACGTTCTACGCAAGCGATGAAACACTTTGATGCGCACCACGTGACCCAGAAGACCAAGATCACGTGACTCAAAGTCAGCGCATCTCGAATGGGTTTGCTCTTGTGATGGAGAAGCACGGAGCGAACACGCACCGTCGCCGTTCCTGCCAAGCCTTGTCTTCGGAAAGTAGATATCGCGGTGAGAGTCACGTAGTGTCGTGTCGCCCAGTTGTATGCAATAAGCTCAGTCATTAATCCATCGCGATTAGACAGATTAAGGTATTGATGCTTGTTAGGTTGCAAGAGATTAAGATGAAAGACGTTCCCTATCGCAAAAGCATCCGGTGATCTGTTGTGCAAGGGATTGACAACACGGAGCGTGTTTTCAGGGAGGTCCGAGCAATTGGAAATATTCATAATTTGCCGCATTTTTGCAGGTACTGAAGAACACCTGCGTGGTGAAAGCAAATTAAGACCGGTGACGCGAACAGCACTCAGCAGCAGAAAGCTGCCGGACTGAGTCAGGTTGGTATTGCCGTACACGCTACGTGTTTCACGCATGATATAAAAGCTTGCGTCGAACCACGACTGCCAGTCTTCAAAGTTGCTGATGTTGAGAAACGGAGGACGATGTTGGTGTGGACAACTGGTCGAAACTTGAAATCCATTTCTGACACAAAATCCTCTTCTGAACCACAACTTAACATGCTCGACGTGTCTGATTCGAGCTCTGTTTCCAGATGTTTGCGTCACAACCACCACGATAAGGAGCAGTGCCAGGCTCAACAGAGCCAGCCAGGTGTGAAGCGCTTTTTTAGCTGAGGCTTGCTTCCTCAAGCGCTGCGCAAGCTGGCGCAAGTGGTTAGTACCGGCTTTCCATGTGCCGTCGGTATGATACGGCGAGGTTAAGTTGCGCAAGAATCGTAATCTTCTTCTGTCCGATATTCTCTTGTTGATTTCTGAAGGGCTCACTACTGTCTCGCCGGTCTGGGTGGCTGTTTCATCAGCAATCATGTACTCTGAAAAAGTGGCACGAAAATAAGCGGAATCACTGAGAAAAAACGGTAAGAAATTTAATTAATTTCAGGCATCCGACGCATTCAACCGGTACCAAAAGATTAGACAAATTTGTTTGCTGACGTATAAGCTTGCCAGGAGTATTTCGCACTGCGACTGGTTCGACCAAGTATCTCACTGCATCACTGGACGCTAACATTGAAACACCGTAAAATGGTCTATATTTACGTATGGAAGTAGTTACCAAATTATTTTCTTGAAAGATTGATATGCGTACACAAAAGAATTTACAGTGGCAATGGCAACAGCTGAAGATGCTGTGACCCTGCGGCTAGTTCAACAACAGTTGATTTTTATGCAGGGAAAATGTCTTAGAGAACTGTTTAGACAGCTGCATAAATGCTGGTGAGAAAACTAGCAATACACAGAAAAGGGAACAACATGAGCACGTGTGGCACAAGACTTCTCACAAACACGAATTCTTACTGTAATCTTTGTACGCGTAGTCGTCGACTGGGGCAGAATCGACGGTGGGGAATAGCTCCTCCAACGTGGTGTGCAAGCTGCGTTTGGTTACCACGTCCCAGATAGAAGCCAAGACTGACATAACGAGAACTACAATGACTTCCACAGCGACTACAGTCCAGAACAGAGCAAAGCACCAGGTTTCCATCCATACGTCAAAGTCAGTATCACCCAGGTACTTTGCTACGCCGTAAATGGCGCAGAAAGCGCTGATGACACCTGTCAATGCGTAGTAAGCCCAGCCAACCCAGCTGCAAGCTCGCGGAAGGTAACCAGAGCGCATTTTAGGCATTGGTTCTAGCTTTTCACAAGGCACAAGCTCAGGACCGTCCATGGCCAAAATCGATTGCTGGTCGATGGCATGTTCCCTTCTAGAAACGAAGGTCATTGTGAAACAAGAACGAACAAAAAAACGGCACGAACCTACGAAAATGTTCTTACAAGGAGTGGTTTACATTCATTAGACATCCTGAGACTGCGCTCGATTTGTTTAGGAGAAATGCAACATCACAAACCCATCTTTTCACTTGGAAAAGGAGAATCACACAAACCTTCCAATGCTGAATCATACGTAACACTTAAAGACAAAGCTACCTGCCTTGCGAGAGGTTATTTTTTGTTATGAAATACAAACGAAGCAGATCTTGGATAATTTTTTATTTACCATTGGAAACACGATACGCTTGAATGATTCCAGTAAACAAAGTATGGGTGGCAGTGCAGGCTTCATGCTACAAATTCAGTGACAAAAAAGTAGACCGTTTTCAACGCAAGTTTTGTGACTGTCCACAAAGCAAGCCTTAATCTTGCTAGTACACTAAGGCGTAGTGCGTTTACTCAACGGCAGGGCGGACTCCGCTTTAGATTTACAGGAAGCTGTGCCTCGCTTCAGCATAACAATCCGTTCATTAAACTACTACGTTTCATTTACTATCTTACCTGTTCGTGGTCATCAAAAAAGCAGCTTTAACAATGCACAAATGTATTGCACGATTTACATTTCGGTCCCAATCAAGAGAGTAATCCGACTCAAGATATTTTTATTGCGCAGTTACCTTTCAGTTGCTTTTTGCAAAGTGCTGCTTTTACTTTCAACCACCGCAATCTCATCTACAGTGTTGTATGCGAAAGAAACTTCGCTCTCTTCGTAACAGCTGTCAGGTTTTCGTTCCACACCTGCATCAGCACGAACACGGTACAGTACCAAGACCACTTCACATACTGTTTCCACTGACGCTCACAACAACCAGGAACATGATAGGAAATTAGACAAATAGCAGTATCTTTGAAGGACAACTTAAACGAAGAAAACTTTTTTCCGTTTAGTTATAGTCTTTTCCAGCACTTGTGCTTAATTGCTTGTATAGTGGTACTGGAGCATGTCGAAGAAGTTTACAACATACTTCACTTCCGAGGTTCAAATTACAAGCAACCATAGAGAATTTTTAAGCGTGAAGAGTACACATTTTTCAAAGCGATTTTTTACTCAGCGCAAAATCACGAGGGGCATCAAGCATTGCTAAAGAAATTGTATTTCAGAAATTGCAGTACATGTAAAACCTGGGTCACCATGGTTACCGCAGGCACCAGGTCACCTGCAAGGACCACGTGGGTCGCCTGCGGGCCTGTTCTAAAAATAGCATTGACATGATCAGTGTTTTCGCACCAATGAATATCACGATTATAGGTAAATTGAGCAAACTTATTGTTTCAGAAGTGTGTATCAAGCTGGTAGCCCTTCGCATTAATTGGTACCCAAGAAGTAGCTCTGAGTTTCATAAAGGTTGGTGGCCAGTGGTGTGGGGCGCGGGAACGGTGTTCCCACACTTTTTAAAAAGTAGCCTGATTTGAAGATGTGTTTTTGGGCAATTGTAAAAAACACAAAACAAGGCGGCTGTGTCGCAGCGGAGCAGCTGTTATAACCTGCTCATCTAAAGTCGATCTATTATGGTTAAGTACCTTGGATCTTGCCGTTGTGTTTCAGCCCAGTTTTTTTCTGTTGGGGTAGATTGGTCGATATTGCAGAATCAACGCCAGGCGACATGCATCTGGCAATTTCTTCTTCGTACGAATTGACACTTGGGCAGACATCAGGCAAGGAACCAAGGCTACCGACGCTTCCAGGTAAGCAAGATGGACCCGACTCCTCTCTGTAACCTGCACACCATGTATTTATTCATGAGCACCTTCCTCGCGCTTATTTACACATTTTTGTGAAGAATCGAGGACGAGCATATCGTTTTAGATTAGACTACTTGAAGGCGAGCAAAATGATGTTTAAGCAAGGAGTGTTGGCAAAGGTATGATGAAAATTGTCGCTTTATACAGAAAAGCATCTAGTCATTCCGATCTTTTTTCTGGTCACAAAGTTTCGGCGAAAACTAAAGACATGCTCGTTGTTAAGGTTTTCCACCGCCGCTCTTACCAAGACGATTCATTAATTTACCATTTATTTCGTTGTCACAGCCATTTCGAACAAGTTCTTTGCATTGAAGCCAGTCAACCACTGCATCGTTTGCACTCATCATTTGATCAAGTTCTTCAAAGTTGTGAATAACGGTGGCAGTCTTGCGCAAAGTACCTTTTGACACAAATAAAAAAAAGCTTGCTCATTCCTCGTGAAAGATACAAAAAGAGGCTGAATAAGAAGTTAGTTCCTAGTCTAATGTCATAGTCGCTCGCAGGCGCATCCACATGAGAAGTAACGTTTTTATATGCCGCTTTTGAAAACACGTTTTGATGCGCCTCGACAATATTTTCACGCGGTGTGTTGCAGTGCTCTTAGTTAATCGTCAGACACTAGGATCGGTCTTTCTACCTTGTTTGCTTCTTGTCTGTTCGCCGTTGCTGTTAGGGAGCGAAACTCGCGACAGATCCGTCAGACGCGAATTTGAAGTGCGGCTGGTATTGTCTTCAATCACCACCGAGATCTGCTCGTCTCGCTTGGTGTACCTGAATGGAGGACGTGATCACGACGAAACGTTTTGGGACAATTTACTTCAAGTTTAATAGAACAAACTTTTTCACAGTTTGTAGTCAAAAAAGCCGATCAGTTGCAAGCAAGCATCATGCATTGGTTACAACTGCACATCTTGCAAGATCAACATCAAAAACTAAACAAAGAAATACAATTTCACAGGTGCTGAGCAACTAAAATCTTCAACAGCTAGGGGTTAAGGATCTATCGCTCCATAAGTTCGAAGACAAGAAATTTTACTCACCTCAGAATCATTTGAGCCGGAATAAGAGAAACACTTGCTCCAATTCCCATAATAACACCCCAAGATAAGTTTTCCCAGCTGAAAGTTGAAACTCCTGAAATAAACAGATAAGGCATTGTTAAAATCGAAACTCTGCGTTCAAGTTGCAAAGTAACCTTTTGTTAACGTAAGAGTAGGTTCGCAGCAGGTCCAGCCTGCGTTCATTATTTCAAACGGTTGAGATGAAGAATAAGCAAAAATTAGAATTATCTTATGCAGCAATTAAGAAGTCTTTTACCTGCGCAGTTGTAAAAAAAAACAAAACGCAGTCTGCGCTGATTTTACAAATGTTATTTCTCTGCACATCATTTCGAACAAAGGCCACTCCTACAGCTTCAGAGAATGAATGCATAATTTTCAACAATATTCGGAACAATTTGTAGCAACATGGCAATTCAAAAAAGCGTAAACTTCTACCCGACTCACCATGCCCGTACTTTCGTGATTCGAACAGGATGGACTTGACAGTCGCCAAAGCAAATATGACCGTACACAAAGTCATGATGTGGACAATCCGCTGAGCTCGTGTCAAAACAGCCCATCGCGCACAAGCGAAGATTGAGACAACACTAAAAATATGAACTTTCGATTAAATACTTATGAATGATCCTGTAAATATGTGTCTAAGAAACAGCCCTGGAAAAGAGTAGTAATGGGAGAACCAACATTATAACCCCTTGCGACAGGGCCTACGAGAGGGGAGTACAAGAGGCACATCGTACCCGGATCTGGTAGATATTGGGGCCCCAGAATCTAGGGAGGCCTGGTATCGGTCTTCGTACCCCTTTGTAAAATTTATCTCAGATACCTTGCCTTGAGATAGCGACTCGCTTTTCAACGGTTTTGAAGGAGACCAGTGCGCCTTCTGCAACTTGCATTAAGCTCATCTTAGCCAGTAGCACATACAGCGCACGACAACAATTTCACTCCTTTGGAAAAATGTGCAGTTCATGTGATAGCGACAAGCACTTACCGTGAATTATGCAACAAAAGTTGAGCGCTAAAAATGTTTTCCGGTAACATCTCTGGGTGGCGTCACCGCATGTTGCAGAAGACAGTTCCGGTCCGGAAAAGTGTTTTTGTAAATAGCATGTACGACGCACATATTCGTAGTAGGGGAGCAACAATGTTCGGCGGTACAAAACGTTTATGCCCGATTTTTTCGGAATTTTGTCCGAAAAAAGAAAAAAGTGCTAAATTACTGTAAATGGACACAAAACAACAAAAGTTGCTATGAATGTCTTCCAACACGATAAACGATGGTTAGGATCAAGCTCTGATGGGTCACACACAACAGTCATACCACGTTTTTAAGGGTATGCACAAGATCAGTTTAAAACACTTTTTAGTGGCTAACAGCAAAACGAGTTTGCAAGTAACCTTGTACAACCGCTGTACTGGATCCCAAAAATATCACCACTGAGCAGCACTGATCTTAAAAAGATCAAGCTACTTTAGTGTAAACTATCACCACTCATTAATACATAATACAAATATGAAGTTTATGCAACGAAAAAAATCTTGCTGTTGGTTCATCAGAAAGTTTTCTTTCTTGATGCAACATCAAAACCGTTCATAACTTGTGTTGAAAAAATGGAATAAAACCTCAAGTGGTACCCCACAATGTTTCTTAAGTCAATTCAAAGAGAAAGACACACCCTTACTTTAAAGCTAATCAAAATGTTTGATTACGAAGCTACTGTACAGATAACAAAGACAACTGCGCAATTACGTAGAATCAAAATAATTCAGAGACAGATTAAGAAAGACAACTGCACATTGATCACCATGAGCATGAAACTAAATGTGAAGAAAAAGCATCGTGAAAATTCATGCTAGCAAAAGATTAGTTTGCATGTTCGAAATGCATTGTACCAGAATATTTTCATCTGGAAGCTACACCATCGGTAAAACTAAACGAAACGCGTTATATATCTGTGACTATCCACATGCAACAATATTTCCAAGAAACGGAGTGACAAATTGAGATAATTGTGACTTTTTATAATCATCCTGAATCTCTGTCTACAGAACCACCATAAATCAAGCACCGCAAATGAAGGAACAACCACAATGAAACTTTAGACGAGCAAAATGTTATCCATCACGTCTGAGGCAACGAGAAACTGTTTATGATCTGAATTATTTGTATAACTTAAAAATTGCATTACTGTAAAACACGGCGCGCGCACTGAAACCGGTTAAGTTTTATGAAACAGTGCAATGACCATTTTAATCCAAAGGCATTTCAATTTTATAAAATTTCAAGTCTTCACTTAAATTAATGGAAATTGAAAGCTGAGCCAAAGTACTGTTAGCTGAAAAAAATATGTATTTCTGCCTTATCTACTTCCACAAATGTAATCATAGAATCAGTATCACGTGTTTAATGCCTCTTTCAATGTTTATTTTGCCAAGTGCGACAACCTACTGTCACACTGCGGATCGCAGGTATGTTTTTAAACCCTTTGGAGACAAGAAAGCGTTCACTCAGCTTAGTATGATGTTGCTGGCACAGTACCGAGTACTTGTGCTGCTTTTGCAAAGTGAATTTGCATGTCACATACACAATGAATTTGCATGTAGAAATTTCAATAAAGATGCTGGAGTCTTGTCTTTAGTTTGACCAGGTAGACTTGCAAAAATGTATTTCTCAACCTTCAGTATATCTGCTCCTTCAATGTCATATAACTCAGCAACTGTGTAGTAACTGCCTTCNTCTGCGTCAGCAGAAAAGAGCATGTCTACTTAAGCGACAAGAATACTTTTGCTTCTAAGTTTCAACAAACTTTTGCTCAATTTTTTTTAAAAACTGGATAATGCAAGTTCAGAACTTATGCCGTATACACTTTTCAAAAAACAGTAAGCAACAATGGCAATTTATATTTTTTAAACTTAAAAAATATGATAAATACGTTAATCTGTCAGATTTGTAAGAGATTATCAAAAATTGATCAAAAAATTTTGCACGATTTTTACCAACTTCTCGATTTTTCGCTTACTTTGAGATGGGTTAGAGACTGTACCCACATCACCTACAACTATGACGACGAATATCGTAAAAATGCATGTCATGCGCGCGGTTTTATATCAAAAATCAAAAACTATAATACAGCAACTAACACATCCACACTTCACCTGTGATAATCAAGCAAGTAGTTCCTCGCTCTGATGGCGACTTGCCTTGCAAACTGTGGTTTGCTTTCCATGGGCATCAAGTTACGGCTTATCCGGTTGCACCCACGATCCAAAGCCAGCCATGAATGACAAGGGAAATGATACCACCCTCCGGACGTGACGTCGCGGATTATGACGTAATCCAGGAACCATCGAGGTCGAGCGCCAGTGTGGTCATGCCAAACGCATGTTTTCCACAGAGGTCCAAGCGACTTCTCAAATGTGACGATAAAAGTTTTTATGGAACCTATACAGAAAGACGAAATATTGCTTTACAGTAGAATTCGCCTACAACGACAGTTCGCCTATAACGATGCTTTTTCTTTGGTTCCGGCAGAACTCTTATCTTTTACATGCATTCGAGTTCGGCTATATCGTCACCTCGGCTATTGCGACGATTTTTGTCGGTCCCCGCAGATTACTTCGTTTATAACGACGATTGCAAGTTTTCTTTACGGTCTGAAGCAGGGGTCACAAACACGGTGCCCGCGGGCACCAGGTCGCCCGCAAGGACCACGTTGGTCGCCCGTGGGCCTGTTTTGAAAATAGCATTAAGATGAGTATCGTCACACAGCTTAACATTATTATTGATAACATAATTCAAGGTAAATTGAGCATAATTTTTATTTCAAAAGTGTGTATCAAACCGGTAGCCCTTAGCGTGAATCGGTACCCAAGAAGTAGCTCTCAGTTACATAAAGGTTGGTGACCCCTAGTCTGAAGTGTAAGCTTGCTTGAAACCGCCACAAAAACCTTTTATGACCGAAAAGTAACGCAGTTAAGCGGGAAATCGTTGAGCATTGGGTGTGACAATGACGTCAGCGAGTCGAAGGAAATCGCTACACGTTTTGCTGCAATGTACTGTATTAGGGATTGTTGCAACTGCAGTCAATTTGATCGAAACTTGGTGGAGCAGTGAGTAGAATGTCGAATAAAAGAAGCAGTATCCAACTGTAGAAAAATTATCTAACAAAATTCAACAACATGTGCTGGATAAAGCTGTCTCAAGAACAACACAATACAAACTTAGCGACTTTTTTACAAGAACGCAATACAGTACTGTACCACTGTATGCTCTGTATTGCATGTAAATACAACTGACAGTGTTTTCAAATTCTTGTTTGTGCTTTCTTTTATCAGAGCATTCGCGAAAACACGATACAGTAAAGGGCAATCTCGATCAAAGAACACTTTTAACCTTTGCCACCACGCTTTGGCATTGAACGAAAACGCCATTTTAGGACCAGTTTGTTGTACTTCGGCTGTAATTGCACTTTTTCTCCCTTCCCTTGAAGTGACGTTATAGAGCAATTCTACTGTATTTCCTTTTCAATTATAATTGCATTGGAGTGAATGCGACGCTAGATGGCGGAAACTTACGCTGCATATTCCAAACTACTTATGTCAGCTCAAAGCTGAAGGTTTTCATTTGAAAAAATGCATTTGAACAACTGTTTTCAATTACTGCGACCTAACGCGCATTTCATATATGGAGATGAGTAATGGTTTTGAGTTTAGAAAACACTGTCGTCATGGAGTAGAGTGTTACAACGTATTCTGCAGATTGGATTTTGGTCTGAGGATGCCGCAAGGTGTTTCTGATTCATACGAAGAGAAACATAAAAGCATCTTATAAGTACTTGTATCTCGAACTAATCACGTTGCATATAATTTCTGGCGCACAGCTGTGAAAAAGTCAAATCAAAAATTTTCAGTGATTATGAAGCTTATTTTGGATAACTTTATGCGTTTTTAACCGAAATGTCGTCTGGTTGTCAAACGACAGACTTCTTCAACACGTTTCTATGGCTATTTGCTTCCAGTTCTCTTAGATGGCGTCCTGCTTTAAACACTAAGGACGTCCTTCGATCTCCGCATCATCCTCTAAAGCAGGGGTGACGAACCTATTTGCTATTGCGGGGCACTTTGTCAGTTATCGCTGAGCAAGCGGGCCGAACGACTTTTTAGTCATACTATAAAACCTGTTAAAAACGAAAACAATTGTTCATCAACAGAAACAAACAACAAACGAATTTCAAGACTGCTGGTCTCGCCTGGATGCTTCGCGGGCCGCACGAAATTCTTTTGCGGGCCGCATGTTCGTCACCTCTGCTCTAAAGCAAGTCCATAACTGTTGCAGCCGCGCGGTTCGCATTTTAGTGTTGTTTACTCATCGCCTTATAGTGTTGTTTGCGTACTCATGTTGCTTACAGAGTTTTTGTTTCTGACACCGTCCAAACAAAATAAATTGACTTACTAAAAAAATTCCAATAGGATTGCGAGTAGTATTGCATCATCGTTGTCACAGTTTCGTCAAACGAAACCAAACAGCATAGTTTGTATGATGGCTTTCGGTAATATTCGGACGTAAAACGAAGCTACAGGTTTGGTTTATCGATAGATTCGAAGTGTGCTTCAGTCAGTTACTTTCAAGCAGTTTATGACTTTGCATCTTCAAAATATTTTGAAATCACTGCCAAATCAACCATTTGCGAAAGAAAAGATTTGCATTTTTATTATTTTTTCGTAATTTTTGATGTGCAGCGTTGGAGATAAAAAACCGCTAGCAGTGCACTTTATAAGAGGAAGATGACAACAGCGTAAATCGAAGAAAGCATTTGGAAAATTTAAAGGAACGCGAACCTGTTTCGAATAAGCAATTGCCGTTGGCGTCACGAGTTGTCAGATGAAGATTATCTTTGTCGGCAGGTTCAAGTTGCCGAGCTTCGTACTTTCCTTCGAGGCCGTACAGAAGCAAGTGAGGCAAGGATGAAGTTCCGCTTCCAGGCCAACTTCCTGTTTGGATAGTGACTTCAAACACCTGCAATGTCACCCATGAATGAACTGGAGTGTAGAGCAAGTCAGAAATTCTTGTCAGCAAATGTTCTGCAAAACAGGGGCAGCACAGGCCGGGAGCATTTGGGTTCATAGAGAAAACAAGCGTGACTAAACTCTTAGTGGTCCCAGCAATCCAGGTGGACTTGAATGAAGAAGTTGTGTGGCTTGGAAGAAGCGTTTATTTAACAGCACATCAACCATGCCGCTTTATTTAGGAAAAATACGGTAAGGTACAAAATGTAAGAAACGTCGGCAAAAATCGAAAACTTGCCGCTTTTAGAATTTCTGTGGCAACGTTGAGTTTTGTACGAAAGTTAAAAAGTTGTTGTACTTCAAAGTTTACATAAATGTTGCTGTATATCATCATTAAATGTGCCTTGACAAAGTTTGTGTGCATATTCCATAGCTTGTGACACCACGCACAGGCGTGTTGTTAGGTTTTCCTCTTTTTGTGTACAAGCAACTTCCCCAGGGATTATGAGTAATTGCTAAATGCAGGTATTGTTCTTTTTGAGCAAAGAATGTTGGCCATCTAACACGTTTGCAGTGTGAAACTTTTCACGTCTTTGTAAGTTACTTTTGGGACTGTGCAAATTATGTCAATTGGCCTTGTGTGACGTGTTTGCCTTAAAAGATTCATAGCTCAGCGACGTGACACATTTTACCATATACACCTTTCAACGTAATCAGGCCCGTAGCCACGGGGGGCATTCGGGGGCAGTGACCCCAAATTTCTTTTGTGCCCCCCAAATTTTCTTGTTCCCAGAAAAATTTGTTTTAAAAATCTGATAAAACAAAAATCGTGCCCCCCTAAAAATGTATTTTGCCTCTCCAAACTTTAAAACCTGGCTACGGGCCTGAACGTAATAATCCCTAGGTATTGGGCCTACTTATTTGTAAAAATTTAATTGCGAACAATGTTGTATTATAGTCCCGGTTGCGATGAGGTTGAAACCCAGACCCCGGTCAATTTTGGCTCCCTGGCCGTTCAATACTTTGAGAACTGCATTTGAAGATTATATGCTGAGGTCGGTCCAAAGAAAGACATGAATTTGCCAGTGATGCCTGACTGTTTGTAGAGATCTAAAAACATTACGCTGCCAGGTTAGTGTTCGTTCTGTCCGATTTCGATCGGGTCACTCGTCAAAGCTGTTTTTCAATTATCGAGTTGAGTTTTGACATGGTGATTAGCAACATGAGAGCCCGAATACAGAGCACAAATACAGTTGTATTCGAGGAATCCAAAACTAAATTTTGAAATGCCAAGTGAATGGTTATTCGAGTCAGGACAATAATTTGTCAGCACCTAGTTACCTGCCTCGCACAGTAAAACTTATCTTCACTTAGTGTTCAGGTCAGGGGCGTAGTCGGGAACAAAAAGCACCGATCTCTCTTGAAATTTTGCTGACAACATTAAAAGTTGCCTGGTCTGAAAAATGTTGCATATATCGCGAACCGGAAAAACTATACAACCTCTCAAAAATCGTTTTGCGAAAAGCGACCATTTTTGTTTTTTTATCTGCTTCCCAGTAGTTGGTCTCCTACAGAGAAATATCTCATTGTTGCGTGATAGAGAATGTGACAGCATCTTTGACAACAAAAGAACTCTGTTTCACGGAAGATTTGTCGCTGACAACGCTCCTGATTGCAATGCATTGCTGATCACCAGCAAAGATCAGGAATTATTGCAGGACGTACAAAATCAGTCTGGTGGTTGATGAAAAATTTAATATTGAGCATGACGCACGAATCGTAAAATGGACTCGGATTTGCTGCAGTCCTGTCCTCAGCAGCCGAAAAGGTGGTTGCAACAATTTCAGCTATATATTTATGTTTAAGAAATAACAAAAAAACCCTTGGGCACGATCGAAGTAGAACAAAATATTAGCACCGCATGAGAAACAACATGCTAGTTCACCTGTCTGTGCTCAGGTCTATTATCCCTGAGGATGATGGGAACCCTTCCGCTCGCTCCCCTATCGTCTGTTCCGAACATCCATCGTAACCACGTGACAATTATTCGAGGCCTTGGTCCAGCCACTGTGTCATCCATGTCACTGCTAGGCTCACGCTTCCTCAGAATATAGCGATGAATCAGCAAAAATGCACAAAAGACTCCCCAGACCAATAACATGACCTGCAGTTCCAAAAAAAATAATGATAACAAAAACAAATAAATAAAGCAGTACAAGCTTTCACAACCACAACCAACCGTTAAACAAGAAGACAAGGCACTGGCAGATGCAATCGAGACGATGTTGCGCAGTACGAGCACCGGCGTCAGTTTGCGGAAGGAACTACCGTACGTTGAAAGGTGGTTGGTGGCGCACACGGTTTGACTCAAGGTAGATTCGGAAGATGTCTGCAGAAACACTTATTGTCTCAATGCAATGTACGTGCACCAGCACCACTGATGAAAATGTACTGATCACCGAACAGTTTTCACATGTGATCCCATGGTGAAGGATAAAAAATACCGGTTTTCAAAAGTTTTGTTTTACAAACGAAATCTTGCTGACGGAAGTGAAAATTTCTCTTGGTTTATCAGCTTATTTCAAAGCAATGTTTGGAACTGGAAAAAGCTAGAAAGCGTTGTATGTGGGTGCCCCCAATACTGGCTAAACCAAATGTTGGCGATAAGTTGACACGTTGGCAGTGGCGTAACTAGGGGGGGGGCAAGGGAGGACATCTACCCGCGTGCAGCATTTTGGGGCGCCAAATTGAGGTCGGAATGTTAGATAAGAATCACGAAATGCCAACTGTCAGCGAAAATTAATAATTACGATTTACAAAATGTTGAATGTCAGCCCCTGTTACCCAGTTACGAAATCTCATCAAGATCACCAGGGGAGCAGTTACGAACCTCAGTGACGTTTTAAGGCGGAGCTACTGTCTCGAGCAGTGGTTCTCAAACTTCCATGAGCCGTGGCCCCCTTCTAAGTTTAACTGGCGAATATTTAACATATCCTGACACTTGGGTTATGCAATATCACGGCAAAGCCACCTGGTGAAGGCCTCTGCTCGTGGCCCCAAGAGAACCGCTCCGTGGCCCCCAAGGGGACCGAGGGCGCCGTTTGAGAAACTCTGGTCTCGAGCCGTGAGTGCACGCATGTGGTTTGGCTGACGGCTGCGTCCTATGTTTTCGGGTAGCCATTTTTTCGAACTTTCCGACTTCGCTCTCATGTTATCGTTGCGTCACAACGGGACGGGAATGCCGAGCTCACAGTGCATGAAGTATGTTGCTGCGCATGCTTGGAGAGCAGCGATGAAACTTACAATATGTTAATTGTTACGACAATAAAACTCATATGTAGCAAAATTTTAAGCTTTTATTGCTTGACAAACTTCATGTTAAAAAAATGTGTTTCTCAAGGTAGTCATGATGATTTGTATTTGTGAGATATTTAAATAAATGCTGACTACTTTTGTAAATTCTAAGTGAAATTGTGCAACAGCGTTGAGTACATGGGCATCCGTAGAAATTTTTCCAGAGGGGGAAACGTTGCCATTTTACTTATCCTTTTCAGGATGCTGACGATATAATGCAGATGGAGGTTCACAAAACGCTTTACCCTTTCTACACCACCAAGAAAATTCCATATGTTACAGCAAAAGTCACAAAAATTGCGCTTCGCTGACAGCAATGCTTATTTTTCTCTCATGCATCTTATCATACAGTATGAAAACTACATCGCTTGGCGCTATCGGCAATAGCTGTATCCCTGCATTACCTACCAAATATGTCTGCTTTCAACAGTCAAATGCGGCAAAACGCCTGCTACCGTAACTTGAAGTGAACTTTTGAATATTTGTTGCCATGTTACCGTTACGAAACAAAGAACAGCATTAGAACAATTCGCTCGCAAGTTTCGCAACCTGCCTCTGCAGACAAAGGAGCGGACATGAGCGAACTACAAGCTCATCACTGCATCACACCAGCGCAGTGAACCTGGCTCTTGTGGAGACCTGCAAGGTCATCACTAGAGCAACCGAAAGCCAATAAAGTCAAAATTTTTCTGCCTCGTTCAAATTTTATGAAACGTCCACAAACCAAATTTCACGCTGATACCATGAGCGACTCCAAAGTTATTAGGTCAAAAAAAGTCAAACTTCTTCGTAAAGTCAAAATTTTCTTCTCTTCGAACGAATTTCTTCGAACTCTCCCGGAGCGTTGCAAAGTCTCGCTTGGCTCTATGAAAATCTGCAGCTTGAACTTAGTCGAGTTCAGTCATGCTTCGTTTTCGATAAAAAAAAGAAACAAGGAAACAACGCCTCGTGTAAACCCGCCTTTAGTGTCGAAATTGCACGTGCAGAAACTCACATTGCATCCATATGTGTCCCACGCCATTTTTCCAGGATTCCAGTAGTAGCAGTCTGACCACCAAGCATCGATCCTATACGCTATTGCGACATCTTCTTGGGTTCGACGTTCAGATTGCAAGATGTTCTTGTTCAGCAGTGTGACGTAAATTGTGTCAGTCGAAATTGATTCACTATGTCCAAGAGTGAATCGGAAATTTTCTGGAATAATGTGCAAAACTAAAAAAAGAGCACACCGTACACCGAAATAAGAATATCACGACAAAAGCATCAAATCGTGCATTTTTTCAGCAATCGGTCAATGAAATGGAAAAAGCTTCGAAATAGCGTGTTTCCGTATTATCGATGCTAGGACATCCTAAGATCAGATTTGAAACTTTCAAAACTTTTGTTTTGAAAGTTTCGAAAACTTTTCAAAACCGAAAACTTTTCAAAACTTTTGGACACAACAAAATTTGGAGGGCACAAAAATTTTGGGGTTGGCACAGCTCTCGAATGCTGCCCCGTGGCTACGGGTCTGTATACAGTGTGAACGTTTGACCATTTGCTGTCGGAAGTTCTACCAACCCGAGTTAACAAGTTAGGATGCAACATCATCTCATCAAAAAACACATTTTGCTTGGGCAAGGTTGAAGGTGGTTTGCGTGGTTGTTTGCGTATATTTGGGCTAAGCAGAGAATTTCTTTACGAGATTCGTGCCCTTTATGCATGTGCAGATGGTGCAAACAAAAGAACTGTTTGCATACAAACGCTTCCTTTTGCGGAACAGGAGTTATAAAGATATACGAAGTTAAGCCTGTGCCCAGCTGCAGCGTGTAGAATGTGATTTAAACACACGAGTACTGTGCTGCATTCACGTTTAATGAACCGGGGGAAGGGTTCGGAAAATAACTTCTGAAACTCATGTTGGAGCCAGCTTTGCACAGAAAGCATACCACTTTTCACAGGGAAAGAATGCAGCTAAGCACCTGGTCCTGGATGCAAAGTGGGAGTTTGCCGCTGAATGGTTGCGTTTGCAATGATATGTGAATCGTTCAGCGGATTTTTCTTGTTCAAAGGCCGATCACTCACCGCCACAAAGATTGGAAATCGTCTAAAAAACAACATATCAATATAAAGCAGGGGTTCTCGAACTTTTTTCTCCCGTTTACCCCTTGTCAGCTTCCTAACATAAAATGTACCCCCTGTTTTTGTTTACTCACTAGCGCTGCAGAAAAAAACAAAGCATTGCAACATCAGCATCATTAAATTTACCCCAGGATAGGTAAAATTTACTCCCAGGGGGGGTAAATTTACCACCGGTTGAGAACCCCTAATATAAAGTATACAAACTACAGGTAAGTTGTTGTATCCAGCAAAGTTTTTTCTCAAAAAATTGCGAATTATGAAGTATTTTTTTAATTTTCATTCACTCGAAATACTATGCTAGTACGCAGGTCAGTTTGCTTTGAAATGATTTTTATGCAGACTACAGTACTTTCTCATTTCCGATAATTGCGTTGCTTAGTCTGTTTCAGATAACGGTCGATAGTTTTACGCTCATTTCCATTGGATATTATTTATAAGACCTGAGACACAGAAGCCACTGGGTTAATACAAAGCTACGTATTTCACAAAAATTGATACGGCATTTGAATGATTTGCACCTAGGCTAAGCAACTGCATGGGTTGCACTCAGATGAAATACAAGCATATCACTCATCTTAAAGGAACACATTTGAAACCAAAATTATAGGCAATACTGATTACTGATACGTGATTGCCGTTTGAAAAGGTCAGAGGTATTTTGACAATTTCATTTCAAAATCTTTCTTGCATGTTTGTTTTTATCAGTCAAGCCTTTGAGTTTTTTCTTTAAAAATTTACAGTGCTGGTTTTACGTTGTCTGTAAGATTACTTTCCCTCCGAGCAAAGTAGAAAATTACAGCGGATCTTGTCTCGCACTAGTCTTATCTTGCAGTTCGCCCTGTCTCCCAGCCTTAGTGAATTCATTCTATTCGCTTCTAAACATTCTAAACAGATTCCCAACCCATCCCTGGCATGAATAGCGTTTTTTCTACGATTTGACTTCTATAAACTCAGCTGCACGGAAGCTCGAGTGACACCTTCTCGGAATAAAAACAGTTCATTTTATTCGTCAGTTGCGGGACGAAAGCCACTAGTCAAAACTACAATGGGCAGCGATGAAAAACGCCGGCAAATATAGTTTCATAGTTCGTTACGCCTGAGTTCAATAAGAAGACTGACGTATAAGCTTTACACCAGATACACAATTTTCTGAAAAGATATGTTTGATTTCGCGTGAAGACGTAGGTTTCACAGCAGACAAGTCATCAAAGGCTTTTTACAGCTGTAATTTGAAAGTATATTGTTGAGCTTGTTGTTGCCGACTTAAGTAATATGATGAAGCCGAAAGAACGCCGAAGATATGTCTATTTGTCCCAGTGATCAAACACATCGCTTGGAGAGAAAACATGCCGGATGTTTTTAGTCCATTAAAGAACGGAGGTTTTTTTCCACAACCAAATAAGATATGAAAGAGATTGACTTTTGGAGAGTTTAGAAAAATCTTTCAAGTCAAATGCTGCATAAGAGAGAACTCATTCGAAAAAAGTAGCTTTCCACATACGTAAAACTTAAAATCACCGCCTTTTTACCTTCTTGCTTTTGGNTCAATTTTTACATGAATGTGTAAGTTTCTGTTGCGACCAGCAGTGAGGTTGAGAAAGTGTTGAGACATTTTCTCATATTCGACGACATAAGAATAATTTTCCATTTTTTCCTGAACACAAAAAGCACGGCCAGGCCTTTAGTTGACACAAATGCCATTAAGCTTGCTGGTAAAGTTCAAAGAATAAATGCATGTTTACGGATGAAGAAAGCTTTTTGCTTGGCACAAACGTTTCGTAATGAAAATTCTTGGCAATGTCAAGCAATGATATCGAAGACTGGTGGCAGGTTACAGGAATTTAAAAGAAATTAAACGCAGTACTAGAAGTAAAACTGTGGCGTCACACTCTGCCTTTTCCTAACAACAACACAAACAACCACATGAGCAAAGCAAGTTTTTTCAGTGCGATAAAGATAATATTATCTCTGGAAATATAACAGCATTATAGAAGCAAACAAATGAGGTCAGGCATTGACAAAAACGCATTTATCTTATGTTCTGAGCATAATAAGAGCGTTTTAACATAATCGGTCATCATTACTGGACTAAAGCCTGTTCCACGTTGCAACGAGATAAACTATCCTAGGAGGTAAAACTTTATAAATTGGAAAGAAACCGACCTTGGTGGGACGAGGTGGAAGGTATATGATTATAGGTTCTTCTAGATCTTTGACACGAACATCCTCGCGTTGATCATTCATTAACCAAAGAGAGATCGCGCTGCGGCTCACCTGTGATTTTGACCAAAAACGAAGGAGAAAGTCAACTCCAGAAAACAGTGCAAAATATCCATTCAACCACTTTCAAACATTAGAGTAACCTGCTGTATTGTTGTCAGTTACAAGTCTCAAGTCTACGCACAGTTTTACGAAAACTGTCAACATTATAGATTCGAGCAAACTTCTATTGTCGCATCTTACTTGAGGATTAAAAGGTTTGGATTTGTACGGTGAATCACGGGTATATGCCACTACAGTCTGAAGCAAAGGCGAACCGCCATGCGTTGGCAAGCTGGATGCAGGGAATACAGCTTCACCGAAACGACCACCTAAACAGAAACAAGGTGTTTCGAATGCAAACTTTCGCAGACAACGGAATACCTGAAGTGTATTTGCCCGATTGACCTGATAAATTTCATGGGTTCTGCAAGAATGTTAAGCTGAAAGTGCTCGCAACAAACAAAGTACGGCATAAAGAAATAGATGTCGTGTATTTACCGTCGCCAACATTCAACCGCATGTCCGCACTCTGGATTTTCAAACCAATACCGGTTCTTGCAATGGCTCTAGGACCAAATAGAATCGCTTGCTCTTTGTTTGTATCTGCAAAACGGAAATTTTAGAAATAAAATGGTATGAGAACTCATGCGCTGTTTCCAAGACGTCAGTTTACCAAAAAAGAGATCTCGCATAGCCTTTTCAACAGCTTCGATGTTTCTAGAAAATCGAGTGTCGTCGTCGAATGCGGACCTCCGCATCTTTTCAGATGCCGAGTGCGGAAGCTGCGCAGGCGAATCCTTCGCCGATGTTATGCTGCCAAGGGCAGTGAGCGAGGCCTCAATGATGCTCGCTCCGATGCCATGATAAGTGACTTCCTTTCCTGCAAAATCAGCTCTGACATTTCGCTTCTCAAGCAATGATGATGTTCTTTTTCTCTGTTATTCATGAATTACTCAAAGTCTGGCAATCACTCAAAAACTTGTCCTAACGCGACGAATTACACCGCAAATCTACACTTGGACGTTGCAACCTAATGAAAAAAATGGAAAGCGCCTTTATTACAAAAAAATGCCATTTCACGTAAATATAACAGTATAGCATATAGCCCAAACTGTTTGAAGCATAAAACTGCAAAAAACTGTTGAAAATAAAACTGTTACATTTTTTCCTCCAAACATTTCACTCGTGGTGCAGTTGCAAGCGTTAATACTATGCAACACAGCAAGGTCAACAACCTGGGTCAGCGCAACTGATTCTGTCAAACAGTTTTTTATTTTTATTATAGTTTATACTAGACAAGACCGTATAACCTGTTGTTGAAATTGCTAACCGATGTTCAAAAGCACTTCTTTAAAAGCCACTCTGCTCGACACCACTTACCCAATCGGCGCAACTGATCAATTTGGCAGCATTCTGTCGCATCTTCATTAAAGATTTGACGGCTTTTTGTCAGTGATTTAGAGATTAGCTCAGCAGCCGCAAGCAGCGACCGACGGCCGGCGTAATCGCGCAGGTTCAAAATGCGCGCAAGGGTAGTAAGCAAGTCGCGGTAACTCCTCAAATGAAGCCTGTTGATTTGCGACAAACTTTCGATCAATTCGACTGTTATTCTTCGCACGGTTCCGTTGACAACCGGATCAGCTGCTGTCAAGCTTTGAAGTTCTGACTCCTGCACACGTGAAGTTACGCGGAAGTTAGTAGAAACAGCACATCGCCAGGCCCACAATCAGGGGAGGGGGCAACTGCAGCGCCGGATTTAGGGGGGGGCAAGGGCCCCGGGCCACCCACCAAATAGGGGCCCCCACCATGTTAATGGGTACTGCCATATGTACAACATGTGTGTGCGACTTAGTAATTTTTATTAGCAAGGAAAGTTTGTTTGTAGAACCCTATTAAACTATTGGTCGCCCAGACGGCAGTATTTCACTTGAATATTAGTTGATATTGTGACGAAACGACTATTACACTTACTGTTTTCCTGAAAATCGGTCAAGTATCTGAATCTAGTGAATGCAAGGTCAAGCCACGTAGAACGCCGTAGCTTTCGTCTCTACTCGTTACTGGCAGATTTTGCATCGGCTTTACTGAGATTTGCACAGGTCGCATATGAGTAACATTGTTAAGTAGGGCTATACCATACGTCCTCTTTTTGAAGTACATGTTAACGTTTTTCATAAGAAATGAAATAATCTCCGAGGACATTAAAAATGGCAAAATATCCTCTTTTTTCCATTTCTTATTTTACACAGCTATAATCAGTGGCGTAACCAAAGGTTTGAGCCAGGGTGGTAAACTTAAATAAAAAGGGGCACACTAGCCAACACTCAGAAAAAATCTTGAGAAATGATGGTGAATCCGGATGTGGATGGCTAAATTAAAACCCTAAATCACCGGAAAATAATTCGAAAAACACACAGTTTGTCAGTATATCACTTTATCCTAGTATAACACTTTATCCTAGCTTGCACACAGTATATCACTTTATCCTAGCTTGTTAAAGATGATTCAAATGTACCCGGCTTCACATTCATATTCCATGTCTATCGACAAGCCAACTGTTGTTCTGAAACGTTTTTTTGAAATTCTCGTGGTGAACTCTGTTTAAAACATTAAGACATTTCCAAATATTTGTGGTTACTTTTAATGAGCAAGTTCAGAATATTAAGAAGTCCAAAGCATCATTTGTTGAGGTTGTATCGTGTTTCGCGGCTGTGACGGCAAGAATTCAATAGACACAAGCAGATGTACATATCAAGCCAAGTTAAATCACCACTAAGAAAACTCAGGGACTGCGAGAAGACAAGGATCGTGACTGTGTATTATTCATGTCAGATGTATCTGCATTGTACAAGTCTTGTGTTGCACATCTGGCTAAATGGACCACTTTATTTGCTTAATTTAAATGCTTTGACTAGATTCCTCCGTTTGCAAAAAACTGAATGCGAAAATGTTGAACCATGTGAGTAGTGTGTGTTTGAGAGAAACGTTTCTATTGATGAAGCTAAGCTGTTTGACCAATACCAAAACTTGTCTGAGTTCATGCAAAAAGAGCATCAACCAAATGCAGTTTATTGTAAAATGATGGAACATGAAAGATAAGCAAAATATTTTGCAACGTGCAATACCATGGAATACTTCAGTGAACTGATAAAGATTGCACAGGTTTATTTCAGCGTTATGGCTCATTACGCTAATGTGGAACAATTTTTTCCTTGATGCAGCCACCAACCTAAAAGAAAGAGAAATCTATCTAGTGTCTAATTGAACCAGTTTTACTCTATTAAAACTGGTGTGCAATTTAAAACATCTTTCACGCAACTAGTTTCAAAATATTGTTAAAGGCGATCTTACATTTTAAAGAAAGTTAAGAAAACTGCAAAATATTCATGAGCTAAATAGGACAAGTAAATAAAGATTTTGTTTTGTGTGTTTTGACTGAAACATCGTTCACAGTGGACGTCTTACTTCAATGCTTAAGCCTAATTGTTATTTGACTTAAGGTTAGACAGTGCACTCAACGAAGTAAGTGACAGTCGTACGTTGTCCTCCCTTTTTTAGATGAAAATGTGGCAGCCTTATTGAGCTTGTTAATAAATAAACATTGAAAGAAGAAAGGGGGATCGTCATCTTAACAAGTGTAGAGCTAATCTAAGTGGTTCTGAAAGACGTAAAAAAGCAAGAGACAAAAATGAGAGAGGAAGAAGTTGCAGCCAAGTCAAGAAACATTCAAGTGACAATTTTACAGTGGCAGTGACATTTCTGTGGAACTTGTAAGAGGACAGAAAATCGAAGAACATGTTGTGATAGACTTAGATCTACGTAGCGATGAAAATAGACATAGTTTAACCAGCAGTGCAGCAGCAGAGGAACGTCAAGATGAATCATCGAAAAACACGATAGATGAGATGGCTGATGCTATCACTGGAGGCAACAATATCGGTGTCTGGGCCCTCTGGCCAGCAAATATACCGGAAAAAGTGCGGGAACATTGGTTGAAATATGAAACAGGTTCTTTTTGACATTGTGTTGAAAAGACATTTTTAAAACCTGTTCCACAACACGGAAAAGACAGAAACTTGTCACGGAAATGAACCGCATATGTCTTATTCGTCGCCAGAACCCTAATGGCGAAGTAATTGACAGAAGCTGGCTTTGTTTTCTCCTTCACAAACTTGAGTTAAATATTTCACTTGTAAACTGATGTGCGCGGATACGACTAAATGTGCTTCCTTGTTAGAAACAGAATCTTCGACTGGAAGCACGCTCGTGAGCGCCTGAGGAGCCACGAGCATTCAATGGAACATTTTGACGCCACGATTACATTTAGTCGTAGATGTAATTAATCACTGTGAAGAACTGATACAGAACTAGGCAGTCAGGTCAATCAATGCGAACAATATCGGAAATCGCCTCTGCCCGCAACGTTTGGTTTCTGTCGTAAAATTCATTGCTGAGCCAGGATTGGCGTTTGGAGATGATGAAAACGTTGGATCGCCCAGAAAGTTTTTCCAAAAAATTTTCGAAACATTTTTCAGGCAAATATTAAAAAAAGAAAGATGCGATGCTTCTAGCAACTGGTTTTGCAACAGTTTCACAAATCGCTAATCATTGTCAAATACCATGTTGCATCACAAAGTTTTGTTACAGTTGAGTTAGCAAATGTGACGTCACAAGATTACGTCATAAATATTAATGGTATGTGGATATACTAGTGACTTCATCGATCAACCCCTACATAAACATTTTGTATCCGCACATGGGGCCTCCCACCACGCCTG